>Ga0308157_10000474_pt1 | contig 132424 bp, 129 predicted proteins | sample PhyBR1_FD_201035 | JGI IMG/M metagenome (GOLD analysis project Ga0308157, IMG submission 201035) | Phyllosphere microbial communities from UC Gill Tract Community Farm, Albany, California, United States - DLSLB.R1 | ecosystem: Host-associated > Plants > Phyllosphere > Unclassified | place... | reverse complement strand
TTGAAGCTCAACGAACGCGAGGCCATAGATCTGATGAAACGCTCACTACATGAGAAGACCGGCTTGACGTGGAAGCTGCTTTTCGACGAGGAGTTCCCGCCCGTGATCGCGTCGGACATCAGAGCACTTGCCTCCGATCGCAATGCGTTCGCGCACTACAAGTGGAAGCCCGACGGCCGAGATGAGATGGCGGTAAACGACGTGAAGCGCGAAACAGAACAATCGCTGCAGACTGCTGAACGTGCCGCCGTTGCGTTGCGCTCTTATGTGGACGCGCGGATCGCCGATCCGGACAGCGAGATCTCTGAGTGGATCAATCGTCCCGCTTCCAACCGAGCCAAGGATTCCCAATGACTGAGATATCACATCGCCAGAAGCTGATGCTGCTGGACACCGCTTCCCTCTACTTCCGTGCCTTCTACGGCGTTCCGGACAAGGTGAAGGCCCCCGACGGCTCCCCCATCAACGCCGCGCGCGGACTGCTCGACATGATCGCCAAGCTCGTCACCCTGTACGAGCCGACGCACATCGTCGCGTGCTGGGACGATGACTGGCGTCCGCAGTGGCGCGTCGACCTCATCCCCAGCTACAAGGCGCATCGAGTCGTCGAGATCGTTCCAGCCGGTCCGGACGTCGAAGAGGTGCCCGACCCGCTCGAAGCCCAGATCCCGCTGATCCGCGAAGAACTGACCGCCCTCGGCATCCCGATCATCGGGGTCACGGCGCATGAGGCCGACGACGTCATCGGCACCCTCGCCACGCTCGCGACCATGCCGGTCGACATCGTCACCGGCGACCGCGACCTGTTCCAGCTGATCGACGATGATCGCGGCATCCGCATCGTCTACACCGCGCGAGGCATGAGCAACCTCGAAGTCCTCGCCGAGGCGAGCGTCGTCGCGAAGTACGGCGTGCTCCCCTCGCAGTACGCCGACTTCGCGACCATGCGGGGCGACGCCTCCGACGGCCTCCCCGGGGTTCCAGGCGTCGGGGAGAAGACCGCGGCCACGCTTCTGCAGACGCACGGCGATCTCGCCGGCATCCGCGCGGCGGCGGAAGAAGGCGAGGGCATGAGCGCCGGACTGCGCGCGAAGATCCTCGCCGCCTCCCTCTATCTCGATGTCGCACCGACGGTGGTCGAGGTCGCACGCGGGCTCGACATCGCACCGCCCATCGATCCGGTGCGCGCACTCGACCCCTCAGAGGTGGACGCCGCCATCGCGCTCGCGCAGAAGTGGAATCTCGGCTCGTCGATGGACCGCGCCATCGCGGCCCTCGGCCGTTGACGCGGCGGGCGAGTCAGGAACCTACTCGGCCCAGGCTCTCAGCCGATCCACGCCCCACGTCGTCACGATCCGCTCGGCCGGCACCCCGGCCTTCTCGGCACGCTCGGCGCCGTAGTCGAGCAGCGACAGCTGCCCCGGCGCATGCGCATCGGAGTCGAGCGAGAACAGGCACCCGGCATCCAGCGCGATCGCGATCAGCTCATCCGGCGGATCCTGCCGCTCGGGTCGCGCATTGATCTCGACGGCGACTCCGTTCTCTGCACATGCGTCGAACACCGCACGGGCGTCGAACTGCGAGGGCGGACGTGTGCCGCGATCCCCTTGCACCAGCCTCCCGGTGCAGTGGCCGAGCACGTTCACGTACGGGCTGCGCACCGCCGCGATCATGCGCGCGGTCATCGGACGCGGCTCCATGCGCAACTTGGAATGCACGGAGGCGACCACGATGTCGAGCGCACTCAGCAGCTCGGCATCCTGATCGAGGGCGCCGTCTTCGAGGATGTCGACCTCGATCCCGGCGAACATCGTGAAGCCGTCTGCCGATTCACCGCGCACGAGCGGCATCTGCTCACGCAACCGTTCGGCGGACAGCCCACGGGCGACTCTGAGCCGCGGCGAGTGATCGGTGATCGCCAGGTACTCATGCCCGAGAGCTCGTGCGGCCGCCGCCATCGTGGCGATCGAGGTCGTCCCGTCCGACCAGTCCGTGTGGGCGTGCAGGTCGCCGCGCAGCTTCCCACGGAGTACGGAGGCGCGTTCCGGTTCGACCTCGCCGCGCAGTTCCACCAGGTAGTCCGGAGTCTCACCGGCCTGCGCCTGACTGATCACGGCGAAGGTCGACTCGCCGATGCCCTTGGCCGCACGGAGTCGTGTGGGATCGTTGCGCACGTCGTCGGACAACCCCTGCAGGGTTGCCGCAGCCTGGCGGAAGGCCTTCGCCCGGTATCGCGAGGCGCGCTCCCGCTCGAGCAGGGTCGCGATCTCAAGCAGCGCGTCTACGGGATCCATGATCGTTCACGCAGAGGCGAGCTCTCGCGTCGCATCCACCCACGCCGTCAGCTTGGCAGCGGCGCTGCCGTCATCGATCGCCGCCTCCGCACGCGCGTACCCGTCACGAAGGCGATCGAGGATCGGACGCTGTACCTGCGTCGAATCCTGGGAGAGTTCGAATGCGACGATCCCCGCTGCGGCGTTCAGCAGCACGATGTCGCGAACCGGGCCCTTCGTGCCCTCGAGAGTGTCGCGGAGCACGCCGGCGTTGTGCTCGGGCGATCCTCCGATGAGGTCCGCGAGCTCTGCGGTCGGGATGCCGAGATCACGAGGATCGAGGTCGTGCTCGTGGATGTCGCCGAGGCTGACTTCCCAGATGCGACTGTGGCCGGTGGTCGTCAACTCGTCGAGACCGTCATCGCCGCGGAAGACGAGCGCGGTCGCCCCGCGGGTGCGGAACACACCCGTGATCAGAGGGACCCGCTCGAGCTGAGCGACGCCGACAGCGTTCGCCTCCGCGCGAGCGGGGTTGCAGAGCGGACCCAGCATGTTGAACACGGTGGGCACGCCGAGCTCTCCTCTGGCGTTGCCGGCGTGCTTGAACCCGGGGTGGAAGGCAGCAGCCCATGCGAACGTGATGCCGGTGCGGTCGAGCACGGCCGCGACCTCTTCGGGAGAGAGCGAGAGCTGAAGGCCCAGGGCACCCAGGACGTCGGATGACCCGGACGCCGAGCTGGCAGCCCTGTTGCCGTGCTTGACCACAGGGATGCCGGTCGCGCCGATGATGATCGCGGCGGTCGTCGAGACGTTGACGGTACCCACGCGATCGCCGCCGGTTCCGACGATGTCGAGCACGTTGGAGGAGACCGGCAACGGAACAGCGGCCTCGAGGATGGCGTCGCGGAATCCGACGATCTCATCGATCGTCTCGCCCTTGGCCCGCAGAGCGACCAAGAAACCGGCGAGCTTGGCATCCGAGACGTTCCCCTGCATGACCTGGCGCATGGCCCACGTGGACTCCCACACGCTGAGATCGCGCCCCTCCAGGAGCGTGGTGAGCACATCCGGCCAGGTCGGGGAATCAAGCATGTCTGCGATCCTATCGGCGCGAATAAATTCCTTGCGCAGAGCCTCGCTGACGTGCATCCTTGATTTCCCTTGAATTCACCGAGGATTCGCAGGGACTTCTTAGGGTCCCCTAAGCCTCGGTTCGGGGAATCGGGCCCTGCCGATGCAAGAATCACGCTCGCAGATCGGCCATAATGGAGGGGTGACCACCTCAGCGACCTATGCCCCGGCGGCAAGAACGATCAAGCGCCCGAATTCGGTAGCTGTCGGCACCATCGTGTGGCTCGGCAGCGAGGTGATGTTCTTCGCGGGACTGTTCGCGATCTACTTCACCCTCCGCAGCACGTCTCCCGAGCTCTGGGCAGACCGCACGGAGCTGCTCAACGTGACATTCGCGGGTGTCAACACCGCGATCCTCGTGCTCTCCTCCGTGACCTGCCAGATGGGCGTGTTCGCGGCGGAAGACCTTCAGCCGTACCGCATCGCGAAGGGCCAGGTGAACGGCGCAGGCCGTCGACGTCTCTTCGGCTGGGGAATGATCGAGTGGTTCTGGCTCACGTTCGCACTCGGTGCGATCTTCGTCTCCGGTCAGGTCTGGGAGTACGCGCAGCTCGTCGCTGAGGGCATGCCGATCCAGGCGGACTCCTACGCCTCGGCCTTCTACCTGACCACGGGCTTCCACGCCCTCCACGTCACCGGCGGACTCATCGCGTTCCTGCTCATCATGGGCCGCGCGTTCGCAGTGAAGAACTTCACGCACAAGGAGGCGACCTCCTCGATCGTTGTGTCCTACTACTGGCACTTCGTCGACGTCGTCTGGATCGTGCTGTTCTTCGTCATCTACTTCCTGAAATAAGAGCGGAGCTGACCTGCGAAATGGCACGAGAGAAGAAGCGTCGCTCGAACGGACGCCGTAGCCCCCTGGCGGCTGCGGCACTGATCGGTGCCGGCCTCCTCATCACGGGAGGCATCTACGCCGGAGCGTCAGCGGCCATCGCCGCCACTGACACTCAGACGAGCGCGAGCACCGAGCTCAGCATCGAGGACGGCGAGAAGCTGTTCCAGGCCAACTGCGCCACCTGCCACGGTCTCGACCTGCAGGGAACCGACAACGGTCCGAGCCTGTACGGCGTCGGCGAGCTGTCCGTCGAGTTCCAACTGGCGACCGGCCGCATGCCGCTGCAGATGCAGGGACCGCAGGCTCCTCAGAAGAGCCCGCAGTTCACGCAGCCGCAGATCGACGCGATGGCCGCCTACGTGCAGTCCGAGGCGCCCGGCCCGACGTTCCCCGACGATGAGATCCTCGACGGCGAAGGCGATGTCGCACACGGAGCCGAACTGTTCCGTGTCAACTGCGCCATGTGCCACAACGTGTCGGCGGCCGGCGGTGCTCTCACCGAGGGCAAGTACGCCCCGGCACTGACCTCGACCAGCGCGCTGCACATCTACGCGGCGATGGTCACCGGCCCGCAGAACATGCCGGTGTTCGGAGACATGAACCTGTCCGACGAGGACAAGCGCGACATCATCTCCGCGCTGCTCTTCCAGCAGGAGTCGGTTTCGGTCGGCGGCTTCACGCTCGGCAACCTTGGCCCCGTCTCGGAGGGCCTGTTCGTCTGGATCTTCGGTATCGGTGGCCTCGTCGCCATCACCGTGTGGATCACGGCGAAGTCCAACTGACGCTTATTCATCGAAGAGGAACGTACGAGGAGCACCATGGCACACGACGACGACTCGAAGGCCCTTGACCGGGCCTACCAGCCCTCACCGGGGCTGGGTGTCGCAGTCAGCGATCCCGTGCAGAACCCGGGGCTGCCGCCACACCGTGAGCGGATGACCGACAAGGACCCCAAGGCTGAGAAGCGCGCGGTCCGCACGGTCTACACACTGTTCTACCTGTCGCTCGCCGGCAGCATCTGGGCCGTCGCCGCGTACATGCTGTTCCCGATCGAAGACGGCTCGATGGTCTCGATCCGTTACAACAACCTCTTCATCGGACTCGGCATCGCACTGGCGCTGCTCTCCCTCGGCATCGGGGCCATCCACTGGTCCAAGGCGCTGATGTCCGACAAGGAGTTCGTCGAGCACCGCCACCCCACCCGGGGCAAGGACTCGACGCGTGAGGCGGCCGTCCAGGCGTTCGCCGACGCCAACGAGGAGTCCGGCTTCGGACGCCGCACCATGATCCGCAACTCGCTGTTCGCAGCCGTGGTCGCGTCGATCATCCCCGGTGTCGCTCTCTTCCGCGGTCTCGCACCGCACAGCACCCCGGACGACCCCACGGCCGGCGACCCGGTCGTGCTGCTCAAGCACACGATGTGGGCGGAGGGACAGCGTCTGGTCCGAGACCCCGACGGCACACCCATCCGTGCTGCTGACGTCACCCTCGGCTCGGCCTTCCACGTGATCCCCGAGGATCTCGCCGAGCTCAGCCACCACGACGGCTACCTCGAGGAGAAGGCGAAGGCCGTCGTGCTGATGATGCGCCTTCGTCCTGAGCAGCTCGTCGAGGCCGAGGACCGCAAGGACTGGTCGTACGACGGAATCGTCGCGTACTCCAAGGTCTGCACGCACGTGGGCTGCCCTGTCGCGCTGTACGAGCAGCAGACGCACCACCTGCTGTGCCCGTGTCACCAGTCGCAGTTCGACGTCACCGATCACGCGAAGGTCATCTTCGGACCGGCTGCCCGTCCACTGCCGCAGCTGCCGATCACGGTCGACGATGAGGGCTACCTCGTCGCACGCAGCGACTTCACCGAGCCTGTCGGCCCGAGCTTCTGGGAGCGCCATTGAGCACCGCAACGCTGTCCAAAGAGGACAAGGACAACAAGGCGCCTCTCGGCGGCCGCTTCGTCGGTGGAGCGGCGAACTACATCGACGAGCGGACCAGCCTCTCGGGCTTCGTCAAGGAGCTGGGTCGCAAGATCTTCCCCGACCACTGGTCGTTCATGCTCGGCGAGATCGCGCTGTGGAGCTTCGTCGTCGTCTTCATCTCGGGCTCGTTCCTGACGTTCTTCTTCCAGGCGTCGATGGTCGAGACCCACTACACGGGTGCGTACGCCCCCATGCGCGGCATCGAGATGTCGGCAGCGCTCGAATCGACGCTGCACATCTCCTTCGATCTGCGCGGTGGCCTGCTGGTTCGCCAGATCCACCACTGGGCGGCTCTCGTGTTCGTCGCCGGCATCGGCATCCACATGCTGCGCGTGTTCTTCACCGGCGCGTTCCGCAAGCCGCGTGAGCTGAACTGGGTGATCGGCTTCGTGCTGTTCATCCTGGCTCTCGCCGAGGGCTTCACCGGCTACTCGCTGCCTGACGACCTGCTCTCGGGCAACGGCCTGCGCATCATCGACGGCATGGTCAAGGGCCTCCCCCTGATCGGCACGTGGACCTCGTTCTTGCTCTTCGGCGGCGAGTTCCCCGGCACAGACATCGTCGGCCGCCTGTACTCGTTGCACATCCTGCTGCTGCCGATGCTCGTCATCGCCCTGATCGTCGTGCACCTGATGCTGATGGTCATCAACAAGCACACCCAGTTCGCCGGCCCGGGCCGCACGAACGACAACGTCGTCGGCTACCCGATGATGCCGGTGTACATGTCGAAGATGGGCGGCTACCTGTTCATCGTCTTCGGCTCGATCGTGCTGATAGCGACATTCGTCCAGATCAACCCGATCTGGGCGTACGGACCATACGACCCCTCCCCCGTCTCGGCGGGTACCCAGCCGGACTGGTACATCGGATTCGCGGACGGGGCCCTGCGTCTCGCGCCCTCGAACTGGGACCTCGTCCTCCTCGGTCACACCTGGTCGTTCGGAATCATCGTTCCGGTACTGGTCCTCGGCCTGTTCATCGTCGCCGTCGCGATCTACCCGTTCCTCGAGGCGTGGATCACCGGAGACAAGCGGGAGCACCACCTCGCACAGCGTCCCCGCAACGCCGCCACGCGCACCGCGATCGGCGCCGCCGGCGTCATCTTCTACGCGGTCCTGTGGGCTGCAGCATCCTCCGACCTCATCGCGACGCACTTCATGCTCACGATGGAAGGCGTGATCCACACGCTGCAGGCGCTGCTGTTCCTCGGCCCGATCCTCGGTTACTTCATCACGAAGCGCATCTGCATCGCGCTGCAGAAGAAGGACCGCGAGATCGTGCTGCACGGTTACGAGTCCGGTCGCATCGTCCGCCTTCCCGGAGGCGAGTACATCGAGGTGCACCAGCCGGTCGACACCTACGACCGCTGGAAGCTCATCGATGTCGACGGCTACGAGCCGCTCGTCGTGCGCCCGAACGACAAGGGACGCATCCCGTGGACGGAGAACCTGCGCTCGTCCATCTCGCGCTGGTTCTTCGAGGACCGTCTCGCCCCGCTCACGCAGGCCGAGGTCGCCGCGGCGGACGCGCACCAGAGCCACGTCACGGCCCACATGGACGAGGCGGAGGCCGAAGAGATCCAGGGAGCCCACGAGCGCGCAGGTGTCCCTGACGCTCCCCTGACCGCTCCGGCCGAGACGCACATCGACGAGACCGCCAACACCCCCAGTTCGGTGATCGCCACCGACCCAGTGAAGAAGCCCAAGAAGGGCTCGGCGCACGGCGAGGTCGGAACGCCCGAGAAGAAGTCGGAGGACGGCGAGTAACGACGCCGCCCCCTGGGCCCCGGCCGTCGCTCTTCGGAGCACGGTCGGGGCCCTTCTTCGTTACGCTCGAAGGATGTCCTCCGTCGTTCGCCTCATCCGCTCTTCCACGCTCGCCGATGCCCCGTATTCCTACGCGGCGACAGCTCCATCGCAGTCACGGCTGATCTTCCTCGCCGGTGCATGCCCGCTCAACGACGACGGATCGACGGCGTTCCCGGACGACTATGCCGGTCAGGCGTCTCGTTGCGTCGAGACCTTGACCGAGGCGCTCCGTGCGGCAGGCGCGTCGCTGACCGACGTCATCAGCACGCGCGTGCTGGTGGCCTCGTCCGCACAGCAGGATCTGGTCGATGCATGGGACGTGGTCCACGCTGCTTTCGGCGATCACGACGTGCCCAGCACGCTCCTCGGCGTCACGGTGCTCGGATACGATCACCAGCTCGTCGAGATCGAAGCGATCGCGGCGGTCGCAGACGACTGAGGACGCGTCCGAAGGGTACCGCTGAAGTATGGCGGAGATCGTACGAACTGCGTCCGGGCCGGGGCGGTGGCGGGTCGCAGCATCGCAATAGGCTGAAACCATGATCGATCGTGCTGACTACTTCGCCGCCAAGCTCGCGTACGAGACCGACGCGAGCGACCTGTACGCCCGTCTGAAGGCCTCTGACGATGTCGTGGTCATCGACGTCCGCTCCGACGAGGCGTGGGCGCAGGGACGCCTCCCTGAGGCCGTGCACATGCACTACAGCGAGATCGCGACGCGGGCGCCGGCGGAGATCGCGTCCGGCAGCGAAGTGATCGTGTACTGCTGGAGCCCTGGCTGCAACGCAGGAGCCAAGGGTGCCCTGGAGTTCGCGAAGCTCGGCTTCACCGTACGAGAACTGATCGGTGGATTCGAGTACTGGGTGCGCGAAGGGTATCCGGTCGCCGATGCCGACGGCATCCATCGACGGCCCGTCGACCCGCTCACCGGAGTCGCCCGCATCCGCACGCACGCCTGAACCACTTCCCTGCCGAACGGCAGAAGGCCCCCGGACCGGAGTCCGGGGGCCTTTTCAGTGTTCGTGGGGACTGCTCAGCGAGCGAAGTTCCCGCGGTAGTACTCGTAGACCCAGCCGACGATCGCGACGACGAAGATGGCGACGCCGATCGGCAGGAGGAAGTGTCCGACGGCCATGCCGATCAGGAACACCGCGGCGGAGGCCGCGAGAACGATGGGCCACCAGGACCACGGGCTGAACTCACCGAGCTCAGGATCTCCGTCGTCGATGTCGGCGGTCAGGATGTCCTCGGGCAGCTCGCCGCCCTGAGCCTTGTGCGTGCGCTGGAGGTACACGGCCACCATCGCACCCATGAAGGCGGTGAACAGCAGTGCTACCGAGCCCACCCACTCGATTCGATTGACGAGCTCGAGGTCGGGGTGAGCCAGGATGTTCCACCCCGTGTACACCACTGCGACGATGAGGAAGAAGACGGTGAGAACCCACCAGAGGACGACATTTGATCGCATGGCTTACTTGGCCTCTCCGCTCGCACCGGCAAGGGCCGGCTCCGGGGCGGCGACAGGATGCTCCGCAGCCTCGGGGTGATTCAGATCGAACGCGGGACGCTCGCTGCGGATGCGCGGGATCGACGTGAAGTTGTGACGCGGCGGCGGGCAGCTGGTCGCCCACTCGAGCGACGCTCCGTAACCCCACGGGTCGTTGACCATGACCTTGGGCGCCTTGCGCGCCGTGATCCACACGTTCAGGAAGAACGGCAGCATGGAGGCTCCGAGGATGATGGCGCCGATCGTCGAGACCTGGTTGCCCCAGGTCCAGCCGTCAGCTGCCGAGTAGTCCGCGTAGCGGCGCACCATGCCGTCCACGCCCAGCCAGTGCTGGATGAGGAAGGTCATGTGGAAACCGACGAACAGCATCCAGAAGTGCACGTAACCGAGACGCTCGTTCAGCATCCGTCCGGTCCACTTGGGCCACCAGAAGTAGAAGCCGGCGAACATCGCGAACACGACGGTGCCGAACACGACGTAGTGGAAGTGCGCGACCACGAAGTACGAGTCGCTGAGGTGGAAGTCCAGCGGCGGCGCCGCGAGGATGACACCGGTCAGACCGCCGAAGACGAACGACACGAGGAAGCCCAGTGCGAAGACCATCGGCGTCTCGAAAGTCACCGATCCTCGCCAGAGCGTTCCGATCCAGTTGAAGATCTTCACACCCGTCGGCACCGCGATCAGCATGGTCATGAGCGCGAAGAACGGCAGCAGCACGGAACCGGTGACGTACATGTGGTGCGCCCACACGGCGACGGACAGCGCCGCGATCGCGATCGTCGCGTAGACGAGGGTCTTGTATCCGAAGATCGGCTTCCGGCTGAACACCGGGAAGATCTCCGAGACGATGCCGAAGAACGGCAGCGCGATGATGTACACCTCGGGGTGGCCGAAGAACCAGAACAGGTGCTGCCAAAGCAGCACACCGCCGTTGGCCGGGTCGTAGATGTGCGCACCCAGGATGCGGTCGGCTGCGGCGGCGAAGATCGCGGCCGCGAGCACCGGGAAGGCCATGAGGATCAGCAGGCTCGTGATCAGCGTGTTCCAGCTGAAGATCGGCATGCGCCACATCGTCATGCCGGGGGCGCGCATCGTGATGACCGTGGTGATGAAGTTCACGGCACCGAGGATGGTTCCGAAACCGGACATGCCTAGTCCGACCATCCAGAGGTTTCCACCTGCGCCCGGCGTGAAGGTGGCGCTCGCGAGCGGCTGATATGCGAACCAGCCGAACGACGCAGCGCCCTGCGGGGTGAGGAAGCCGGCGATCGCGATGATGGAACCGAACGTGAACAGCCAGAAGGCGAACGCGTTCAGACGCGGGAACGCCACATCCGGCGCGCCGAGCTGCAGCGGGAGGATCGCGTTGGCGAATCCGGCGAACAGCGGCGTCGCGAACATGAGAAGCATGATCGTGCCGTGCATGGTGAACAGCTGGTTGTACTGCTCCTTGGTGGGGACGATCTGCATCCCGGGAGCGAACAGCTCGGCGCGGATGACGAGCGCCATCACACCGCCGAGGAGGAAGAAGAGCACCGAGGCGATCAGGTACATGTACCCGATGGTCTTGTGGTCAGTGGAGGTGATCCACTTGACGACGATGTTGCCCTTCTGCTCGACGCGCGAGGAGCTCATCAACGCGGCCTGACGGGCCGGGATGGCTGTGGGGCGGGATCCGTGGACGTCGCCTGCTGCGGAGTTGGTCGACATGAGGTTTACTCTCCCTCTTCCTCGGAGTCCGTCTCGGACGTCGTGCCTGTCGTGCCGGGGAGGTTGTTCAGACGGTCGTACGCGTCCGTGATGTCGCCGGTGTTGCCCTCTTCGCGGAGGGACTCGACGTAGGCGTCGTACTCGTCCTGCTCCACGACCTTCACGTTGAAGAGCATCATCGAGTGGTACTCGCCGCAGAGCTCGGCGCACTTGCCGGCGTACTCGCCCACGCGGGTCGGGATGAAGGACCAGGAGTTGTCCTTCCCGATGTACATGTCCTTCTTGTAGAGGAAGTCGATGATCCAGAAGGAGTGGATGACGTCACGGGACTGAAGGCTGATGTGCACCTTCTGGTCGATCGGGAGGACCAGCGTCGGCAGCTTCTCGGTGTCGATGTTGCCCTCGGCGTCGGGCTGAGCCTGCACGCCCATCGTCCACACCGCGTCGGACAGATCGTCGTCCTCGCCGGCGTACATGAAGTCGAACGCCCACTGCTTGCCGATCGCGGTGATCTCGACGTCTGCGTCGTCCCACTGCGTCTCGATCTCGGCCTGGTCGCGCGCCGTGAAGAAGAACATCCCCATCACGAGGATCAACGGGATCACCGTGTAGAAGATCTCGATCGGCATGTTGTAGCGCATCTGCACCGGCAGGCCGGTCTGGCCCTTGCGACGGCGGTATGCGACAGCAGCCCAGCCCATCAGAGCCCACGTGATCATGCCGACCGCGAGGAGGACGATCCAGGAGTTGACCCAGAGGCCGGCTACGCGGTCGGTCTGGTTCGTCGCGGCGGTGCCGTCTTCTACGAAGCCCGGGAGGAATCCGTGAAGCTCGGTGGGAGAACATCCCGCCAGAGCCACGGCTGTCGCGATTCCCACAGGAATGGCGACCCAACGAAGGCGGCGTTTCGAGGGCACGATGCACCTTTCAAGATGACGGACAAGGCGTATTCAAGTCTAGGGCAACCTCACACCTGATTCATGCCAACCACGCAGGTCGGGCACGGCTGGCACTCAGTGGAAGCTGTCTCCACATGCGCAACTTCCCGCTGCATTCGGGTTGTCGATGGTGAAGCCCTGCTCCGAGATCGTGTCCTTGAAATCGATCGCCGCGCCGTCGAGGTACGGCACGCTCATGTTGTCGACGATGACCTCCACGCCGCCGAAGTCGACGGTCTCGTCGCCCTCGAGATAGCGCTCGTCGAAGTACAGCTGGTAGATCAGACCCGAGCATCCGCCGGGCTGGACGGCCACGCGCAGGCGCAGGTCGTCGCGGCCCTCCTGCTCGAGGAGGTTCTTCACCTTGGTCGCCGCGGCGTCGGTGAGGGTGACGCCGTGTGCGGTCGAAGTCTCTGTGGTCAGCGTGGTGTCGCTCATGTCGCTCCTTGTGACAGGCCGCGCGTGCAGGCGGCGGTGTGTTCTGATTCTACCTTCGGGCGCCCGCAGGGGCGCTGATCTCGATGCGAGAGCCGATCACTGCCTGATCTCGTTCATGCGCGTGAGCAGCAGTGCTTCGGTCGCGATCGCGTGCCGGAAGGTGTCGAGGTGCAGGGACTCGTTCGGACTGTGCGCCCGCGCGTGCGGATCTTCCACCCCGGTGACGAGGATCTGCGCCTCGGGGAACTCTCTTACGAGATCGGCGATGAACGGGATGGATCCTCCCACGCCGAGGTCGACGGGATCGGCGCCGTAGCCGTCCGCCATGGCCTGGCGTGCGAGGCCGACCGCCCACCCGCTGGTGTCCACGAGGAAGCCGTTGCCGAGGTCGACGTCGGAGAAGGTCAGCTCCGCACCGAACGGCGCGTGGGCGCGCAGATGCGACTCCAGCGCGGAATACGCTTCCTCGCCGGACTGCCCGGGGGCCACCCGTGCGCTGATCACCACGGTCACCTCGGGCAGCAGTGTGTTGGATGCCGACGCCACGCTGGTCGCGTCGATGCCGATGACCGTGACGGCCGGCTTGTTCCAGATCCGGCTCAGGATGGTTCCCCGTCCGATCGGTGACGTGCCGGAAAGGAGCCCGGCCTCATCACGCAGCGTCTCCTCAGTGTAGTCGGGCGTCGGCGTGTCGGTCTCCGTGAGACCGTCGACGGCCACCGCGCCGTCGTCGTCCCAGAGGGTGGCGAGCAGGCGCACCGTGGCCATCATCGCATCGGGCACCGCTCCTCCGAACATCCCGGAGTGCGACGCGTGGTCGAGGGTGCGCACCTTCATCGTGAAGCGGGCGTTCCCCCGCAGAGACACGGTGAGTCCCGGAGTGACCGAATCCCAGTTGCCCGAGTCGGCGACGACGATGGCGTCAGCGCGCAGGGCATCGGCGTTGTCGCTGAGGAACTGCGCGAACGACCGCGAGCCGTACTCCTCCTCGCCCTCGATGAACAACGAGACACCGAGCTCGAGGTCGTCGCCGAGAACCTCGGAGACCGCTCGCAACGACGCGATGTGCGCCATGATGCCGGCCTTGTCGTCAGCGGCTCCGCGCCCGTACAGGCGCCCGTCGCGCACTGTCGGCTCGAACGGCGGCGTCTCCCAGAGCTCGTCGGCCCCGGGAGGCTGCACGTCGTGGTGCGCGTAGAGGAGGATCGTCGGCTTGCCGTTGCGCGCAGCCCTCGTCGCCAGCACTGCGGGCTGGCCGTGCTCGTCAGTGCCGGGTATCGCGGCACGCAGCACCTTGACGTCGTCGAAGACGCCGGTGCCGGTCGCGAGCGCCGCGACGCGCTCCGCGCTGCGCTCGAGCTGGGTCTGATCGAACGACGGCCAGGCGATGCCAGGGATCCGCACGAGATCTCCCAGGTCGGACAGCGCCGAGGGGATGCCGATGGCCACCGCCTCCGTGACTGCTGATTCGATCGCTGGGTCGACGTTCGGCGTCTGTGAAGTCATGCGAGTAATCTTAAGGCTGAACACCGATTTCTATCCGAGGAGCCTCGTGGCCACTTCCACCCCACCCACGAACGACGACGCGGCCGCCCAGACGCCGACCGTCGGCAAGGGACGCCCGACGCCCAGCCGCGCCGAGCAGGAGGCCGCACGTCGTCGTCCGCTGGTCGCCGACACGAAGGAGGCCCGCGCCGCTGCGAAGCAGCAGATGCGCGAACAGCGCGAGCGCGCGCAGGCCGGCATGGCCGCAGGCGAGGACAAGTACCTTCCGCCGCGCGACAAGGGTCCGCAGCGCCGTTGGGTGCGCGACTACGTCGACGCCGGCTGGCACCTGTCGGAGTGGGTCATGGCGCTCATGGTCGTCGTGATCCTCGTGTCGCTCGTGCCCGACCCGACATTCTCGTTCTTCGCATTCATCGGCCTGTGGGCGTTCATCGTCATCGCCGTGATCGACATGGTGCTGCTCGGCATCCGCGTCAAGCGCAAGGTCGCCGCCAAGTTCGGCAAGGACCGCATGGAGAAGGGTCTCGGCTGGTACGCCGCGATGCGCGCACTGCAGATGCGCTTCATGCGCCTGCCCAAGCCGCAGGTCAAGCGCGGGCAGTACCCCGGCTGAGCCCTCGATTGATCTGACGGGCCCACAGCGGTCCGCGGTAGAGGAACGCCGTGTAGCCCTGCACCAGGGTGGCACCGGCATCCAGTCGCTCCCGCACGTCGGATGATGTCTCGACGCCGCCCACCGAGATGACGCAGAAATCGCTCGGCACGGCGTCGCGCACGACTCGCAGCACCTCCATCGACCGCTCACGCAGCGGTGCTCCGGAGAGTCCGCCCGCGCCGGCCGCTTCGACGACTGCGGCATCCGTGCTCAGCCCCTCACGAGTGATCGTGGTGTTGTGCGCGATGATGCCGTCGAGTCCTTCAGCCACTGTGAGCCGCGCGATCCCGGCGATCTCCTCGTCGGGCAGGTCAGGAGCGATCTTCACCAGCAGAGGTGTGGGTCCGGCGGCGGCTTTGACCGCACGCAGCAGTGGTGCGAGAGTCTCGACCGCCTGCAGGCCGCGGAGGCCCGGCGTGTTGGGCGATGACACGTTCACGGCCAGGTAGTCGGCAAGGGGTGCGAGCTTCATCGTGCTGGCGACGTAGTCGGCCGTCGCGTGTTCCACCTCGACGATGCGGCTCTTGCCGATGTTCACGCCGATGACCGTCTTCGGGCGACGTCGGCGCAGCTTCTCGAGGCGGCGCGCCGCAGCGTCGGCTCCGGCGTTGTTGAAGCCCATCCTGTTGATCACCGCTCGATCCGGCACGAGACGGAACAGGCGCGGTCGGGGGTTCCCGTCCTGGGCTATGGCCGTGATCGTTCCGATCTCGACATGCCCGAACCCGAGGGCGGCGAGTCCGCGCACGCCCACGGCGTTCTTGTCGAACCCGGCAGCGACGCCGAAGGGCGATTCGAACGTGAGCCCGAGCGTCTGAACCCGCAGTTCGGGCGACGGCGACGTCATCGTGCGCGTGACCCACGAGAACGGGGGGACGCCGAGCACTCGGATCACCGCCATCGCGGCGTGGTGGGCGAACTCGGGGTCGAAGCGCGTCAGGACAGCGCGGAAGAGCAGCGGATACATCCCTGCCAGATTACCGGTCGGCGGAATCCTGTCGGGACGCCGCATGCTCGGCGCGCAGCTCGCCGATGACGCTCTCGAAGTCCTCCAGCGAGTCGAAGGCCTGGTAGACGCTCGCGAAGCGCAGATACGCGACTTCGTCGAGGTCGCGCAGCGGCCCGAGGATCGCGAGACCGATCTCGTTGGCGTCGAGCTGCGACACACCGGTCTGGCGCACCGCCTCCTCGACCCGCTGGGCGAGGATCGCGAGATCGGCTTCGGTCACCGGCCTGCCCTGGCACGCCTTGCGGACGCCCGAGATGACCTTCTCCCGGCTGAAGGGCTCCATCACGCCTGAGCGCTTGATCACGTTGAGGCTCGCGGTCTCGGTGGTGGTGAATCTTCCCCCGCACTCGGGGCACTGACGGCGTCGGCGGATCGAGAGTCCGTCGTCGCTCGTGCGGGAGTCGATCACGCGGGAGTCCGGATGACGGCAGAAGGGGCAGTGCATGGTGTTACAGCGTAGTCGCTCCCCCGGCTGCTCCCTGGAAGCGGGCCTCGATCGCTTCGCCGTGAGCGGGAAGCGCTTCGGCGTTCGCGAGGGCGACGACCCCTTCGCGCACGGCCGCGAGGGCTGCATGATCGTAGGAGATCACCTGCTGCGGGCGCAGGAACGTGTAAGCACCCAGGCCCGGCGCGTAGCGAGCCTGGCCACCGGTCGGCAGGACGTGATTGCTGCCCGCCATGTAGTCGCCGAGGCTCACCGGAGTCTGGTCGCCGACGAACACGGCGCCGGCGCTGGTGAAGCCGGATGCCGCGGCTTCGGCGTCCGCCAAGTGGAGCTCGAGGTGCTCCGGGGCGTACGCGTTGCTGAAGGCGGTCGCCATCTCGCGGTCATCGACCAAGACGATCGCCGACTGCGGCCCGGCGAGCGAGACCGCGACGCGTTCGCTGTGCCTCGTTGCGGCCGCAGCCTGTTCGATCTCGAGGGCGACGCGGTCGGCGAGGCCAGCGTCATCGGTGACGAGCACGGCAGAAGCCTGCTCGTCGTGCTCGGCCTGGCTGACGAGGTCTGCAGCGATCAGACGCGCGTCGGCAGCAGCATCCGCGACGATGAGGATCTCGGTCGCCCCGGCTTCGGAATCCGTGCCGACGACTCCCGCGACCACGCGCTTGGCCGACGCGACGTAGTTGTTGCCTGGACCGGATACGACGTCCACAGGGTCGAGGCCGATTCCGGGAACGCCCCAGGCGAATGCGCCGATGGCGCCGGCACCTCCCATGGCGTACACCTCGGTGATGCCAAGGAGACCTGCCGCTGCGAGGATCACAGGGTGGACCCGACCGCCCTGGTCATGTTGCGGCGGAGAGGCGAGCGCGATCTTCTCGACGCCGGCGATCTGCGCCGGCACGACGTTCATGATCACGCTGGAGGGGTAGACAGCCTTGCCACCAGGGATGTAGACGCCCACACGCTGAACCGGCTGCCAACGCTGCGTGATGCGTGCACCGGGGCCGATCTCTGTCACACGAGCATCCGGCACCTGTGCGGTCGAAGCCCGGCGCACGCGTACGATCGCTTCGTCGAGAGCAGATCTGACTTCGGGTGCGAGGGCCGCGAGGGCATCATCGATGTGAGACACGGGCACAAGGAGATCGTGGCCGGTGACTCCGTCGAACTTCTCCGCTTGAGCGCGCAGCGCATCCTCTCCCCCGGTGCGGACGTCATCGACGATCCGCGCCGCAGTCTCGAGCGCCTCGGCTCTGGCCTGAGTGGCGCGGGGCACGGCGGCGAGCATGTCAGCGGGCGAGAGCTTCTGCCCTCGTAGATCGATCGTTCGCACTTCAGCCCTTCGTGATGTCTGCGATGTCGTGCAGGTAGCCGATACGACCGTCATCGTGTCGGATCACGTAAGCGCCGCCTCGATCTTCGACGACCAGCGCCCACGCGGTCGGCCCGATGCGGAACAGCGGCTCACCGCGCTCGTCGTACACATCGCGCTCCGTGGGCGCGAGAGCCCAGAACGGCTGCGATGACACGACAGTCGCGGCATCGGACGCCGCATCCGTGGACGCCGCATCCGGCTGAGTCACTGCGCGCGGCGACGTGGTGTCGAGATCCTCGATCACCTCGGTGCTGTTCTCCGCAGCGGGCGCGGCATCCTCCGCATACGCGGTGCCGTCCGCATACGCGGTGCCGTCCGTGAGCTCGTCGGCGGCGTCCGTCTCGCCGTCCTGATCGTCTTCGGACTGAGCACGAGAAGTGCGTGCGTAGGCGGGGACGTAATCGCTGTCGTCTGCGCCCACCGTCGTTCCGAGACCGATGTCGGATGCGAATCCCGACGTGCCGCGAAGGTCGCCGCTCGATGCGTGCGCAGTCGACGACACCCGCTCGCCGAGTCCGAGCTGCGCGATCTCGTCGCTCGGGTGCTCATCGGTGGGTTCTTCATCGATGACCGACGGCGCCGGTGCGGCCGGGACGGGCTTCTCAGGACGCGGACGCTGGATCACAGGCCTGACCGGGTTGGCGTTGCGATGAGCGAGCGTGACCAGACGTCCATGGAAGTCCTCGCGCAGACTCGGGATCAGAGGTGCGAAGACAGTGAGCACGACTAGCGCGAGCGCCGCGACGAGCTGGAGGATCGTGAGCCATGTCAACGCGAACTCGCCTGTGGCTGCGGAGACCATCATGAGGTCCCAGTTGCCGGTCGCCCAATAGAGGGCGCTCACCGAGAACGCGACGGACGCGAACTGGTCGATTCCGAGCGACCCCACCCTGCGGATGCCGTCTGGGGAGAAGCGACGCAGCACGATGAGGAACACGGCGGCTGTCGGCAATCCGAGAGCGAGGACCCACTGGATTCCCTGCGCCCACAGCGATCCGGAGCCGTCGTAGCCGTAGATCGGGAAGAAGGAGGTGACGAAGGCGATGAACCATACGCCGACGATGAGCACCTCACGCAGCGTGAAGCCGAAGAACCCGTGCTGAGGAGTGACCTCTTCGTCGTAGAGCACTCCGTCGTCGTCCGCGAAGGGTGCGGACTCGGCTGCGGGCTCGATCGGGTCGGACGGCTCTGGTTCGCCGGACAGGGGGGATTCCGTGCTCATGAAGCGTGGTCCTTTCAACGTGGCGCACTCTGACTGAGCTTGTGCGCCCAACGCGTCCCGATACTACCCGCTGCATCCGGGAGGCGCATGGTGCAGGAATACCCATTCACCCCAGGCAGGCGGGCCCGAGAAGCGACTTCAGGTCACCGAACAGATCGGCGGAGACCTTCACCGGCATCGGCACCTCGAACACCTTCGCCGTGCTGCCGCGGTGCACCCGCAGCACCACTTCGGTCTCGCCGTTGTGCCGGCGCAGCACCTCGGCGAGGTCGTGCATCACCCGCTCGGTGGCGCGCTGCTCGGCCAGCACCAGCGCGAGCGGACCGGCCGCATCGAACGAACCGACATCGGGAGAGAAGGCCGATTGCGCATGCAGGTTGAGGCCGTCGTCACGACGTGAGACCCGGCCGCGCACCGCGAGGATCGCGTCCTGCTGCAGCGTGTGCTGGAACTCGGTGTAGGTCTTGCCCATGAACATCACGGTGACCTCGCCGTTGAAGTCCTCGATCGTGATCATGCCGTAGGGGTTTCCGCTGGCCTTCGCCACACGGTGCTGCACGCTGGTCACGAGACCGGCCACGGTGACCTGGTCGCCGTCCTGCAGGTCTTCAGAGGCGAGCAGGTTGTGGATCGAGATGGATGCGTGCTTCGCCAGCGGCACCTCGAGCCCTGCAAGAGGGTGGTCGGAGACGTACAGGCCGAGCATCTCGCGCTCGAAGGCGAGCTTGTCCTTCTTCACCCACTCGGGGCGCGCAGGGACCTTGGCGGGAACGGCCTCTTCGACCGCGTCGTACAGACTGTCGAAGTCGAACCCGATCGCGCCCTGGGCCTCGTTGCGCTTCTGATCGACGGCGGCCTCGGTGGCATCCTCATGGATCTCCATGAGCGCACGACGCGTGTCGCCCATCGAGTCGAATGCGCCGGCCTTGATCAGCGACTCGACCGTGCGCTTGTTCGAGACGTGCAGCGGCACCTTCTTGAGGAAGTCGTGGAAGGAATCGAAGTTGCTCTTCTCACGTGCCTTGACGATCCCGTCGACGACGTTGCTGCCGACGTTGCGCACTGCGCCGAGACCGAAACGGATGTCGTCGCCGACTGCCGCGAAGAAGTTGATCGACTCGCGCACGTCAGGCGGCAGCACCTGGATGCCCATGCGGCGGCACTCGTTGAGGTAGATCGCCATCTTGTCCTTGGAGTCGCCGACGCTCGTGAGCAGCGCCGCCATGTACTCGGCGGGATAGTGCGCCTTGAGGTAGGCGGTCCAGTACGAGACGACGCCGTACGCGGCGGAGTGCGCTTTGTTGAACGCGTAGTCGGAGAACGGCAGCAGGATCTCCCAGATCGCGTTGACCGCGCCATCGGAGTACCCGTTGGCGTGCATTCCCGCCTGGAAGCCCTCGAACTGCTTGTCCAGCTCCGACTTCTTCTTCTTTCCCATCGCGCGGCGGAGGATGTCTGCCTGACCGAGGGAGAAGCCGGCGACCTTCTGCGCGATCGCCATCACCTGCTCCTGGTAGATGATGAGGCCGTACGACTCGTCGAGGATGTCCTTGAGCGACTCGGTGAACTCCGGATGGATCGGAGTGATCGGCTGCAGCCCGTTCTTTCGCAGCGCGTAGTTCGTGTGCGAGTTCGCACCCATGGGTCCCGGGCGGTACAGCGCGATGAGTGCCGAGATGTCGCCGAAGTTGTCGGGCTTCATGAGGCGCATGAGGGAGCGCATCGGTCCGCCGTCAAGCTGGAAGACCCCGAGCGAGTCACCGCGGGCGAGCAGATCGTATGCGCCCTGGTCGTCGAGTGCGAGGTGCTCGAGATCGAGCTCCTCGCCCCTGTTGGTGCGGATGTTGTCGAGAGCATCCGAGATGATCGTGAGGTTGCGCAGCCCGAGGAAGTCCATCTTGATGAGCCCGAGGCTCTCGCATGACGGATAGTCGAACTGGGTGACGATCTGGCCGTCCTGCTCGCGGCGCATGATGGGGATGATGTCGAGCAGGGGCTCGCTCGACATGATCACGCCCGCGGCGTGCACACCCCACTGCCGCTTCAGCCCTTCGAGTCCGACGGCGCGGTCGAAGACGGTCTTCGCCTCGGGGTCGGTCTCGATCAGCGTGCGGAACTCGCTGGCCTCCTTGAACCGAGGGTGCTTCGAGTCGAACATGCCGTCCAGCGGCATGTCCTTGCCCATCACGGGCGGCGGCATGGCCTTGGTCAGGCGCTCCCCCATGCTGAACGGGAAGCCCAGAACGCGTCCGGCATCCTTCAGGGCCTGCTTGGACTTGATCGTGCCGTAGGTGACGATCTGCGCGACGCGCTCGGAGCCGTACTTCTCGGTGACGTAGTCGATCACCTCGCCGCGGCGACGATCATCGAAGTCGACGTCGAAGTCGGGCATCGAGACGCGGTCGGGGTTGAGGAATCGCTCGAAGATGAGACCGTGCTCGATCGGGTCGAGGTCGGTGATCTTCATCGCGTACGCGACCATCGATCCCGCACCGGAACCACGGCCGGGACCGACGCGGATGCCGTTGTCCTTGGCCCAGTTGATGAAGTCGGCGACGACGAGGAAGTAGCCGGGGAACCCCATCTGCAGGATGATGCCGGTCTCGTATTCGGCGCGCTTGCGCACGTTGTCGGGGATGCCGGACGGGTAGCGGTAGTGCAGCCCCGCCTCGACCTCCTTGATGAGCCAGCTGTCCTCCGTCTCGCCATCCGGCACGGGGAAGCGCGGCATGTAGTTCGCGGAGGTGTTGAAGTCGACCTGGCAGCGCTCGGCGATGAGCAGCGTGTTGTCGCACGCCTCCGGGTTGTCGCGGAAGAGCTGGCGCATCTCCTGCGCGGTCTTGATGTAGTAGCCGTCGCCGTCGAACTTGAAGCGGTTCGGGTCATCCATCGTCGATCCGGACTGCACGCACAGCAGTGCCGCGTGCGCGTCGGCCTCGTGCTGATGCGTGTAGTGCGAGTCGTTGGTACCGACCAGCGGGATGCCGAGATCCTTCGCCAGGCGCAGCAGATCGGTCATGATCCGGCGCTCGATCGAGAGCCCGTGATCCATGATCTCGGCGAAATAGTTCTCCTTGCCGAAGATGTCCTGGAACTCGGCCGCAGCCGCTCGCGCAGCGTCGTACTGACCGAGACGCAGTCTCGTCTGGATCTCGCCCGACGGGCATCCGGTCGTGGCGATGAGCCCCTTGCCGTATGTCTGCAGCAGCTCGCGATCCATGCGGGGCTTGAAGTACTGGCCCTCGAGACTCGAGAGCGAGCTCAGCCGGAAGAGGTTGTGCATGCCCTCGGTGCTCTGGCTCCACATGGTCATGTGGGTGTAGGCACCGGACCCGGAGACGTCGTCGCGCTTCTGATCAGGGGAACCCCACGCCACGCGCGACTTGTCGCTGCGATGGGTTCCGGGGGTGACGTAGGCCTCGAGGCCGATGATCGGTTTCACGCCCGCATTGTTCGCCGCGTTGTAGAACTCGAAGGCCGCGAAGGTGTTGCCGTGATCGGTGACCGCGATGGCCGGCATGCCGTAATCGGCAGCCGCCTGCGTCATCGAGTTGATCTTGGCAGCACCATCCAGCATCGAGTACTCGCTGTGCACGTGCAGGTGTACGAAGGAGTCGGATGCCACGTCTTCGAGTCTACGTCGGGGCAGGGACGCCGGCATTTTGATATGGCTTTCGCCTCGTCCCTATCCGGCAGGCAGCGAATCCACGATGCTGGTGGAGTAGCGCACCCAATGATCGGGCACGTCCGACGGCACGACCCCGATGCCCGCCTCGGCGCGCTCGGAAACCTCGAGCACGTTCCCCGTGCTCATCTCGATCGAGATCGTCATCCGGTACGAACCGGATTCCGTCGCGCCGGACAGCGCCAACTGAGCGTCGAACGTTACCGTCCGCACACCGCTGACCTCGTCCGAGACGGTCGATCCGGGCAGGAGGCTGAGCGCACGGTACATCGCCGCACGCAAGTCTGGCGGGCCGATGTTGTATGAAAGCATGTCGATGAAGAACCATCCCACCTTTCCCTCGGCCCATCCCGGCTGGTCGGTCCCAGCGAATTCCTGTGCCCACGCGACGAGTTCCTGAGGGTCACGAGGCATGCTCGCGAAGAACACGTCAAGCGTCTCGGTTTCACCGACTCCATCCCACGGCGCGAACTTGGTGAATCCTTCGAGCGGGCGTCCCGCCATGTGGGTCGCGGCGTCGAGCTGCGACCGCTCGTACGCCTCGGCCAGATCCCCGTAGAAGTCTCCGAGTCGAGGGGCGCTTCCTTCCGCGTACCAGGTGTCTGACAAGTCCGCCGGTATGTATGTGACGCCATCCATCAGCAGTTGCCACGCGCTTGTCGCCGTCTGGTGCGAGCCGCCCATGCCCCAGCTGCCGGAACCGCTTTCGTCACTGAGAACCAGCTCCGTGCTCGTCCACTCCCTGCGCAGGTACTGCCCCGGCTCGAATAGCGGAGTGCCGAGCCCTTCCACGGTGTTGGCCGCGGAGTTGAGGACCTCGCTCGGAGATGATGGGGTCGGGACGGGAGTAGGAACCGGGGTCCGGACCGGACTTCGCGGATCGGACGTCTCGACCGGATTCGCACCGACCTGCGGACTCAACGAGGTCGACTGGTTGACGACCACGACGCCGACGGTGGCCGCGGCGACTCCGGCAGCGATCCCTGCGATCACGAACATCGGCCGCCGGGCCGCGCGCTTGCGCGCTGAACTGACGCTCGCGTCGATCTCCTCCATGAGAAATGATCGAGACCGGGCGTAGTGCGCCTCCCCGAGATCTACTCCTTCGTTGACGTCACGCACGCGTTCCAAAACGTCCATCGACCTCTCCTTCCTTCTCATAGCTCTTCGGTTCGATCCGAGTCGACCGTTCCGGGTCCAGTCGTCGGCGAACCCTGTTGAGTCGTGAACGGACAGTACCGATCGGCACGCCGAGTGCGGACGCGGTCTCCCCGTAGGTCAGGTCGCCCCACGCGTACAGCAGAAGGGTCTCCCTGTCCTTCGTGGACAACGCTGCGATCAACGGCGCCAGCCGCCGGGTCGAACTCGCGGCATCCAACCGGGCGATCAGCGGTTCGGTGCCGTCGTGGGAGTGATCGATCCCCTGTCCGGCGGTCGCCACAAGAGTGCGCCAGTTCTTCGCCTCCTGCGCACGGTGCTTCCGCATGAGCCGCGATGCGATCCCGAGCAGCCACGGGACAGATGACTCGACCGTCAGGTCGAATGATTCCCTGCGCTTGAAGGCGACGAGGAATGTCTCGCTGACCACGTCTTCAGCTGCGTCGGATCCGATTCGTCGCGCCGCGAAGCCGCCGACGCTCCGTGCATGCCGATCGAACAATTCAGCGAAGACTCGAGGGTGCTCGAGCGATCGCCGGATGATCTCGCTGTCTGTGCTCACACTATGTATTGCCCCGCCGTGCGAGAACAGTTCACGAAATCTTCCGCAGGTCGAGCCGCATCAGCACCCGTGGGAATCCGCTCAGCACAGAACTCGTCTCGGCCGCCTGCACGAAACCCGCCTTCTCGAACATCGCCTTCGTGCCGACGTACGCCATCGTGAGATTCACTTTCTCCCCGCGATTGTCGACGGGGTACCCCTCGATGGCCGGAGCGCCGCGCTCACGGGCGTAAGCCACGGCGCCCTCGATCAGCGCATGCGAGATGCCCTGTTTGCGGTGCCCGGGTCGGACCCGAAAGCACCACAACGACCAGACATCGAGATCGTCGACGTGCGGGATCAGCCGGTTGCGGGCGAAACTCGTGTCTCGCCGAGGATGCAACGCCGCCCATCCGACGGGCTCATCATCGAGGTAGGCGATCACCCCCGGTGGCGGATCGTGCTCGCACAGCTCGCGCACGCGCGCGGCACGCGCCTCTCCGCGCAGTGCCACGTTCTCCTTGTTCCCCAGCCGATAGCTCAGGCAGAAGCACACGTTCGACGTCGGCTTCTTCGGACCGACGAGCGTTGCGACGTCGTCGAAGACCGTCGCCGGTCGGACACGGATGCTCATGCCGACAGTGTGGCGGATGCCGTCGACATCCGCCACGGACCCTGATCGCTATTCGGCCTCGACGATCCGCTGGTCGGTGTTCGTGTAATGGATCGAGTCCGCCGTGCTGCCGACGAGACCCATGGTCACGTCCAACAGCCCAGGAGCGACATCGTCCAGCGGAGGCGGCGTGTCCGTTCCGATCGTCAATGGTGCGCCGCCCATCGATGACGCGGACACCGAGCCGAGATACACCGAGACATCGCCCGCGAGCTCCATGGTGTCGGCGTTCGTGACGAGCCCGTCGTGCTCAGGCGGGCGCACGGTCAATGCGAAGCCGGTGATCGTGATCGAGTCAGCGCTGATCTTCAGCGCACGCACCGATCCCCCGTCCACCGTGGGAACGCTGACGATGCTGATCCCCTTCAGACCAGTGAAGGACAGCCCGCCGGCGCGCATCGCCGCCGGGGTGCCGGTGAAGATCGGGGCGGCGTCATCGACGGGCGCCGGCACGGGCTCGGTCGACGCGGGCGGCGGCGCGGGTGCAGCGGGAGGCACAGCATCCGGGTCTGCCGGCGCGGCAGGATCGACAGGCACCGCCGGATCGACAGGCACCGCCGGATCGACACGCGCCGTCGGATCGCTCGGCGTCGGTGTCGGCTTCGGGCACAGGAACGACAGGAACGAATCGCAGAACCCGGTGTGCCGGGGCGACGGCGCGGCACCCGCGACGAGCGGCGCTGCGACCACGAGCGCAGTCAGCACACCGATCACTCGCAGTCTGCGAGAGATCACGCGCTCTCCCCTGCCGCGGATTCCGCACTCTTCACATCGTCGTCAGTCATCCGCAGCGCCCGTTCCTTGGCAGCGGCCCGTGCGTGCGGCGTCATCCACGCCACCGCGAGCACACCGCCGATGCACGCCAGGATCGTACCGATCAGGAAACCGCCCAGATTGACACCGACGATCGCGTACAGGCCGACTGCAAGAGCCACCACGCCGTAGAAGATGTGATGCGCCGGCATCATGACGATCAGGACGCCGAGGAGCACGAGCAGGATCGGGATCACGGTGGCCTGCAGGCCTTCGATGCCCAGCTGCACATGCAGGTGCCCGATGTCGAGTTGACCGGAGAAGAACATCTCGACTCCGGCGATCGCGATCAGGAGTCCGCCAACGAAAGGCCGCTCCCGCCTCCACTTCCTGAAGCGGCCTTCCTTCGACTCCGCCGCCGCTCTCCGGCGCCTGCGCGCCGGCTCGCCGGCCGGTGTCTCATCCTGCCGCTTCACGCTCAGAAGCATGCCTCGGATCCGTCGGTGAGCTCGAGCGACATGCCCGTCAGCGTGAACACCGCGGCCTGCGTGCTCCACGCCGTCTGCTGCAGATTGCTGATCGACACGGTGTCGGCGTCCTGAGCGAAGTCGCCCGCTGCGCCCTTGGCCTCGGTGGTCACTGTCGAGGCGTCCACACCGATGCGGATGTTGCCGAAGGTGGCATCGCCCTTGAGCCCCGTCATCCCGATCTGGAGGTCCGATGCGGATGCGGGGTTGCCGTCGCCGCCGGCCTTGATCAGCACACCGACCGTACCCAGTGGAGTCTCGGTGATCACCGACTGGCAGAGATTTGACAGCGTGGCGCTCTTGATGTTGGCGATCGCGACGGTGTGCTTGCCGCCCTCGGAATCGGTCGCGACGCCCGCGTACTGGGAGAACCCGGTGCCCTCGAGCTGACTGGCACCGATCTGGAACTGGCTTCCCGACACCGCGAAAGACACGGGAACCGACCCCTGTGCGACGCCGCCGAGTAACAACGCCGCGACGACGCCGACGGGAACCGCAGCGAGAGTCACGCGGCCGGCATGGGACTTGGTGAGAGATGGGAACTTCATCGATCCTCCGGTTTCACAGCCGTCACCTTCGACGACATCTGTTCGAGCATAATCGTCATTGACTCAGAGTCAATACCGATCGCGCCGAGACGCCGACGGATAGGCTGAGCGCATGCCCGACGATCGCCGCAGCAGACTGACGCCAGACGAACGCCGGGCACAGCTGATCGCCGTCGGCGTGAACTTCCTCACCGATCATCCGCTCGATGAACTCACGATCGATGAGCTGGCTCGTCGGGCGGGTGTGTCGCGTGCGCTGCTGTTCCACTACTTCGACACCCGGCAGGGGATGCACCGCGCCGTGGTGCTGACGGCACGCGACGCCATGCTGCAGGCGACGGCGCCGCGGCCGGAGTTGCCGCCACGAGAGCGGATCGACGACACGCTGCTGCGTTTCGCGGCCTTCGTGCGCGAGCATCGAGGCACCTTCATCTCGCTCGTCCGCGGCGTCGCCAGCGGCGACCAGACAGTGCGGGAGGTCGTCGACGAGTCCCGCGAGATCAACGCCGAGCATCTCCGCGGCGCCCTCTCCGAGCTCGGCATCCCCGATTCCAAGGCGTTGACGGTCGCCCTGCGCGCCTGGGTGGCGTTCACGGAAGAGGTGCTCGTGACCCTCGCGACGCAGGAGGCCGCCGACGACACCGAACTCGTCGCCTTCCTCGGTCGCACCCTCGATGCCGTCGTGGAAGCCGCTCGGGTGAGCACCCTCTGACCGAGGACGCGATCACTCACTCCCCGCGCAGGATCTCCAGAGCGTGCAGGAAGTCGGCGGGATACGGCGACTCGAACTGCACCCACTCCCCCGTGGCCGGATGCGTGAACCCGAGCCGGTGCGCGTGCAGCCACTGCCTCGTGAGCCCCAGCCGCGCCGCCATCGTCGGGTCGGCGCCGTAGAGCGGATCGCCGACGCACGGATGCCGGTGAGCGGCCATGTGCACACGGATCTGATGCGTGCGCCCGGTCTCGAGATGGATCTCCAGCAACGACGCCCCAGGGAACGCCTCGAGCGTTTCGTAGTGAGTCACCGAGTCCTTGCCAGAGGGCGTGACGGCGAACTTCCATGAATGGTTCGGATGCCTGCCGATCGGCGCATCGATCGTGCCGGCAAGAGGGTCGGGGTGGCCCTGCACCACTGCATGGTAGACCTTCTCGACCGTGCGTTCCTTGAACGCGTGCTTCAACGCCGTGTAGGCGGATTCGGTCTTCGCCACGACCATGAGGCCGCTCGTGCCGACATCCAGGCGATGCACGATCCCCGCCCGTTCGGCCGCACCGCTGGTGGCCACGCGGAAGCCGGCGCCGGCCAGAGCCCCGAGAACGGTCGGACCGTCCCATCCCTGCGACGGGTGAGCCGCGACACCGGACGGCTTGTCCACCACGACGATGTCGTCATCATCGTGGATGATCCCCAGCTCGGGCACCACCACGGGCACGATCTTCGGCTCTTCCCTCGGCTGCCATTCGACGCTCAGCCATCCGCCCGCGCGGAGACGGTCGGACTTGCCCAGTGTCACGCCGTCCAGGCTCACGCCACCGGCCTCGGCGACCTCTGCGGCGAACGTGCGGGAGAAACCGAGCATCTTCGCCAGGGCGGCGTCGACACGCGCGCCTTCGAGCCCGTCCGGCACCGGCAACGACCGGGACTGCATGCTCAGGAGGCCTGTTCGGGCTCGGCGTCGATCGGGGCGGCAGGCTTCTCGGCGACGACGTCGCCCTCCGCCTCGCCGGTCGCATCCTCGTCCGATGCGACGTCGTCCTTCTCACGCGTGCCGTCGAACCGCAGGCCCAGCACGACGAGCAGAGCGACCGAGATCATGCCGCCGACGATGAAGATGTCGGCCACGTTGAAGATCGCCGGCATCATCCACGGCATCGAGATCATGTCCACGACATGTCCGACGGCGAAGCCCGGCTCGCGCAGCAGTCGGTCAGTGAGGTTGCCGAGCACACCGCCGAGCAGCAGACCCAGCACCACGGCCCACAGCCGGGAGCGCAGGCCGAACGACTTCCAGATGATGATCCCCGCGACGACGGTGAGCGCGATCGTGAAGATCCACGTCACCTCGCTGCCGAGCGAGAACGCCGCGCCGGAGTTGCGGATGTAGTACAGCTGAAGGAACTCACCGAGAACCGGCACGACCTCGTGCAGAGGCAGATGCTCGATGGTGAGGTGCTTCACAAACTGATCGGCGGCCAGCACCACCGCCGCGAGAATCGCGACGATGATGCCGGCCGCCGACCGACTGAGTGGACGACGTCCTGGCAAAGGGACGACCTACAGCCCGATGGCGGAGACCGGGGTCGAGTCCGTCGATGCCGACTTCTCGTCGAGATCGCGGAGCTGGCCCTCGATGTAGCCGCGAAGCTGAGTGCGGTAGTCGCGCTCGAAGTTGCGGAGCTCGGTGATGCGCGCTTCGAGGGTGTTGCGCTCGCGCTCGAGGCGGGCGGACTCCTCGCGCTCCTTGGCCTGAGCGTCGGCGCGGATGCGGTCGACCTCGGTCTGCGCCTCGGAGATCAGCTGGCTCTTCTTGGCCTCGCCCTCGGCGACGTGCTCGTCGTGCAGGCGCTGCGCCAACTCGATGATGCCGGCCGTGGCCGTGGTCGGGCCGGCGGCCGGAGCCTCGACCGCAGGAGCGGGGGCGGGAGCTGCGGCCACGACGGGAGCGGGAACCTCGTCCACGACAGCGGGGGTCTCTTCGGCCGCGGCGGGAGCAGCGGCGGGGGTCTCGCCGGACTCGTAGGCGGCGAGCTTCGCCTTCAGCTCAGCGTTCTCCTCGAGGGCCTTGCGCCACTCGACGACGATCTCGTCGAGGAAGTCGTCGACCTCGTCCGGGTCGAAGCCGTCCTTGAAACGGACGTGCTGGAACTGCTTGGTGACGACGTCATCCGGGGTCAGTGCCATTGTTCTCGGCTCCTCTTTCGATGAGTTCTGTTGCCAGTGACTGAAGTGTGGCTCGGTATTGATCCGGCGCGTACCCGGGGCGCGCACCTCCGAGCAAGCATAGTCCCCGCTCGCAAGTGACGCGATGTGAGAGCTCTGCGGAGGGCGTGCAGGGCGCTCAGATGAACGCGCGCACGATCGACATCAGGATCAGCACGGCGAGCATGGTGAAGGTGAATCCGAAGTCCAATGACAGCGTGCCGATGCGCAGCGGAGGGATGAAGCGCCGGAACAGCCGGATCGGAGGATCGGTCACCGTGTACACGGTTTCCGCCGCGATGAGGCCGGCGCCCTTGGGGCGCCATTCACGATTGAACAGCGGGATGTAGTCGAGTATCAGGCGCGCGAAGAGCACGAAGATGTAGATCAGCAGGACCAGATGAATGATCGATGCGATCACCGAGACCAGAGCGGTCACGGCTTATGACTGATCGAAGCCCGCAGACTCCGGATCTGCGCTCGCGATGCCGCCATGACCCGACACTGCGATGTTCTCCGGCGAGAGCAGGAACACCTTGCTGGTGACGCGCTCGATGCGGCCGTACAGGCCGAGGGAGAGACCGCTGGCGAAGTCGATCAGGCGACGCGCGTCTGCGTCGCTCATCTGCGACAGGTTGATGATGACGGGAACACCCTCGCGGAAGCTCTCGGCGATCAGCTGGGCGTCGCGGTACTGCTTGGGGTGCACGGTGAGGATCTCGTTCACCGTGCCGGCAGAGGGCTGACGCACGGCGACGGGGCGACGCAATGGCGTCACGGGTGCGGGCGGCGCGTCTTCCTGTTCGCGATCGCGGTCACGCTCGCGGCTGGCCCGAGCGGGAGCCGGTGCCAGCTGCTCCTCGTAGGCCTCTTCCTCATCGGCGAGTCCCAGGTACACCATGGTCTTCTTGAGCGGGTTTCCCATCGTGTCCTCCGTGTTCGACGTGGGCTGATCTGATTCGAGGTTAACCCCGGTCGGGCCGGGGTCCTGTGATTGCCGAGCCGATCCGCAGGTGTGTCGCACCCGCCGCGATCGCCTCGACGAAGTCGCCGGTCATGCCGGCGGAGATCCATGTGGCACTCGCATCGAGCGACCGGATGCCGTCTGCGACATCGCGCAACCGCGCGAAGGCGGATGCCGGTTCCTCGTCGAGCGGCGCGACACCCATGACGCCGCGCAGGCGCAGCGAGGGCAGAGCGAGGATGTGCTCGGCGAGCCGCTGCGCATCGTCGGGTGCGGCGCCTCCGCGACCGGCGTCCTCGGTGAGGTTGACCTGCACGAGCACGTCGAGTGCGCCCTGTGCGCCCTCATCGGGGTGCTCCGATGCACGGTGCAGCGCATCGGCGAGCTTGATGCGGTCGACGGAGTGCACAGCATCCGCGTTCCGACGGATCGACGCGGCCTTGTTGGTCTGCGCCTGCCCGATGAAATGCCAGTGCAGTCCGTCGAGCGACGGCTGGTCCTGCTCGAGCTCGGCTCGCTTCGACACGAGCTCCTGCTGCCGGTTCTCGCCGACGTCTCGCACGCCGAGGGCGTGCAGTTCACGCACGAGCGAAGCGGGATGGAACTTGGTCACCACGATGCGGGTGATGTCGGCGGCATCCCGCCCTGCACTGCGCGCGGCGTCCGCGATCTGAGAATCGATCGCGGACAGCCGCGCAGCGAGGTCGGACAACGCGCCCCTACTTCAGGAACTCGGGGATGTCGATGTCGTCATCCGCGAAAGCGGGCTCGAGGCTGGTCGCCGGGATGCGAGGCGCCGGCTGCTGCGGAGCTTCACTCGGCCGCTGCTCCGCTGCGGGTGCCTCCGTGTCGTCGGAGAGGGAGACCTCGGGCAGGGTGTCCGCCGCCGGGCGCGAGACGACCATCGGATCGAGTCGCAGAGAAGGCTCTCCCCCGTCGAAGCCGGCCGCGATGACCGTGACGCGCACCTCGTCGCCGAGAGTATCGTCGATGACGGTACCGAAGATGATGTTCGCCTCGGGGTGCGCTGCCTCCTTGACCAGATCGGCCGCGTCGTGGATCTCGAAGATGCCGAGGTTCGATCCACCCTGGATCGAGAGCAGAACGCCGTGCGCACCCTCGATCGAGGCCTCCAGCAGCGGCGATTCGACAGCGAGCTCCGCGGCCTTGATCGCACGGTCGGCGCCGCGAGCGGAGCCGATGCCCATGAGGGCCGAGCCTGCGCCCTGCATGACCGACTTGACGTCGGCGAAGTCGAGGTTGATGAGGCCGGGCGTCGTGATGAGGTCCGTGATGCCCTGCACACCGGCGAGGAGCACCTGGTCGGCAGTGGCGAACGCCTCGATCATCGAGATGCCGCGGTCGCTGATCTCCAGCAGACGGTCGTTCGGCACCACGATGAGGGTGTCGACCTCTTCCTTCAGCTTGGAGACGCCGGCTTCGGCCTGGCTCTGACGGCGACGGCCTTCGAACGAGAACGGCTTGGTGACGACGCCGATGGTCAGCGCGCCGATCGACTTGGCGATGCGGGCGACGACGGGAGCGCCACCGGTACCCGTTCCACCGCCTTCACCCGCGGTGACGAATACCATGTCGGCGCCGGTGAGCGCCTGTTCGATCTCCTCCGCGTGGTCCTCGGCGGCGCGGCGCCCGACCTCAGGGTCGGCTCCTGCACCCAGACCGCGGGTGAGTTCGCGGCCCACATCGAGCTTGACGTCGGCGTCGCTCATGAGCAGCGCCTGGGCGTCGGTGTTGACAGCGATGAACTCGACCCCGCGCAGGCCGAGATCGATCATGCGGTTCACGGCGTTGACGCCGCCACCGCCGACGCCGACGACCTTGATCACGGCGAGGTAGTTCTGGTTCTGGCTCATGGCCGGCCTCCGATGTGTCGAGCCTGGAAACGAATGTGAACCTTAAACCTCAACTAGAGGTGTAAAGTATTTCCCGGTATTGCGTTCTCTTGATCGAAGGTATGCGCCGCGGGGCCGCGCGGGCGCAACGACACGGGCGTGTCGCCGCTTTGACGGGCAGAACAGGTCTGCGGTGGCGATGCCGTCGGCTCAGCCGGCGACGACGACGTCGGGAGAGGACACGTCGATGGACCTGGCGTTCGGATTCGCCTGCATCGCCGAGCTCAACGTCCTCGCCTTCTCCACGGACTTCTCCGCGCTCCCCCACACCACGGTCAGACCGCTCGACAGCGTGAGGGTCACGTCGTCCAGGGTCGACGCGGACACGTCGGTGACCAGGGCACGCACGTCTGCGGGCAGCGAGCGAACGACCAGCCCGACCGATTCGAACGCAGCCGACTCGATCCCCCCGTCGACGGCGATCACCGGCTGCCCCTCAGGGCGGTCCTGCGTCGTGGACAGCGCGACGCCTGCGGCATCGACGAGCGTGAACCCGGCTCCGGATTCGATCACGCCGATCGGTGTGCGCTCCACGATGCGCACGACGAGGTCGTGCGGTGGCTTGGCCTCGAGCGCATAGGTCTCGATCAGCGGGAACGCGATGAGCGCCGCCTTGACCTCGCTCTCGCTGACCAGCGCCAGCGGCGTTCCCAGCTGGTCATCCAGCGCCGCTTCCACGGCCGTCGCGTCCAGCGTCGACGCACCTGCGACGGTGATCTTCTCGACGGCGAAGAGCGGACTGTACGCCGCTGCGACGCTGCCGCCGATCAGCAGGACCACGGCACCGATCGCGCAGAGCCAGATCAGTCGCCGACGCCGCGACCGCTGCGTGAACCGGCGGATCTCCGCGCGGAGGGCCTTGCGCCTGGCACGCGCGGCGCGCCACACGTCTCCCGCGGTGAGACCGTCGAGCGATTCCGGCTCTGCGCCCGTGGCATCCGCTCGCTTGTCATCCAGGCTGTCGACGATCGCGACAGGCTCCGCCGCCGGAGCCGCGTCGGTGTGCCCGTCACGCGCACGGCGTGATGGGCGGACGGGCTCGGGCTTCGCCTTCTGCTCCGGCGGAGTCGGAAGCGGGGCCGGACGACGCACGGTTCAGGCTCCGGTCGTCCGCCGCAGCGATTCCAGCACCTGCGGGATGATCAGGTTCACATTGCCGCACCCGAGCGTGATGACGTAGTCGCCCTCGCGGGCCACTGTCGCCGTGTAGTCGGCGGCCTCCTGCCAGTCGGCGACGTAGTGCACGTGCTCCTGGTCGCTGAACGCGTCGCTGACGAGCGCTCCCGTCACGCCTGGAACAGGGTCTTCACGCGCCCCGTAGACGTCGAGCATGACGGTGTGATCCGCGAAGGTCTCGAGCACCTCGGCGAACTCCCGGTACATGTGCTGGGTGCGCGAGTACGTGTGCGGCTGCTGGATCGCGATGAGTCGGCCGTCGCCGACGACGCTGCGCGCGGCCTCGAGGGCCGCTTTCACCTCGGTCGGATGATGGGCGTAGTCGTCGAAGACGCTGACCCCCCGCTCCACGCCGTGCAACTCGAATCGGCGAACGGTACCGGCGAAGCCTTCGACGGCGCGCACGGCGGCGGCGAGGTCGTGCCCGAGCGTCAGCAGGACGGCGACGGCCCCTGCCGCGTTGATCACGTTGTGAGCGCCGGGTACGACGAGTTGAAGGCGCTCGCTGCGGTCCTCGTGCGTGATGGTGGCGGCCACGGGGCCCGCCGTCGAGATGTCGGTGAGTCGCACGTCGGCGTCCGTCGCGACGCCGAAGCTGATCACGTTGCGGTGCGACAGCCCTGCCTTGACGCGAAGCGCGCCGGGATCGTCACTGGAGATGACCACCGCTTCGCTCGCCGCATCCGCGAACCGGATGAACGCGTCGTGGAACGCGTCATCGGATCCGTAGTGGTCGAGGTGGTCGGGATCGACGTTCGTGATCAGGGCGATCGCCGTGTCGTACAACAGGAAGGTGCCGTCGGACTCGTCGGCCTCCACCACGAAGAGGTCATCGGATCCGGAGGCGCTGGACGTGCCCAGCTGCTCGATCACCCCGCCGTTGACGAAGCTCGGGTCGACGCCCAGCGACTGCAGCGCTGTGACGATCATGCCGGTCGACGTCGTCTTTCCGTGCGCACCGGCGACCGAGACCAGCCGTCGCCCTCCGATGAGCCAGTGCAGGGCCTGCGAGCGGTGGATGACGTGCAGCCCGCGCTCTTTCGCCGTGACGAACTCGGGGTTCTCCGGCCAGATCGCCCCGGTGTGCACGACGGTGTCGGCATCACCCAGGTGGGCCGCATCGTGGCCGATGTGCACAGTGGCTCCCGCGGCGGCGAGCGATCGAAGCGCATCGCTGTCCGCGCGATCCGATCCGGACACGCGGATGCCGGCGTCGAGGAACATCCTCGCGAGTCCGCTCATCCCGGATCCGCCGATCCCGATGAAGTGGGCTGCGGTGATCTGCTCCGGAATCGGGAGGGAGAGGTCAGGTCTGATCATGTCCTGTCCATTCTAATTCGCGGCGCGCAGCGCACGGTCGATCATCGCGACGACGTTCTCGGTTCCGGTACGCGTGCCGACGTGCTCCGCCGCCCGTGCCATCCGCTCGATGCGCTCACGATCCGCGAGCATCGGCACCACGGCGGCGCGCACCGTCTCGCCGGTGAAGCCGCTGTCTTCCAGAAGCGTCGCAGCCCCTGCCGCCACGGCCGACGCGGCGTTGAGTCGCTGCTCGCCGTTTCCGACCGCGTACGGCACGTACACGGCGGGGATGCCGAGGGCGCTGATCTCACTCACCGTCGCGGAACCCGCGCGGGAGACGATCAGATCGGCAAGCGCGAAGGCCAGGTCCATCCGGTCGACATAGCGGCGCACGACGTACCCGGGAACTCCGGGATCGGCGAGGTCGCTGCGCTCCCCTGTCACGTGCAGCAGCTGCCATCCCGCAGCGAGCACGTCCTTCCATGAGTCCGCCAGCGCCTCGTTGAGCCGCTGCGCACCGAGCGAACCGCCGAACACCAGCAGCACCGGCCGCGCGGCATCCAGACCGAAATGCTCGGCCGCCTCCGATCGGCTCGCCGCACGGTCGAGGTCGACGATCTCGTGGCGCAGCGGCATGCCGACCACCTCGCCGCGCTTGAGCGGAGTGCCTTCGAAGGCGACTCCCACGCCGGCGGCGCTGCGCGCGCCCAGCACGTTCGCCAGCCCGGGCTTCGCGTTGGCCTCGTGCACCACGAACGGCACCTTCTCCCGGCGCGCGGCCACATAGGCGGGCGCCGATGCGTAGCCGCCGAAACCGACGACGACGTCGACGCCGTGCTCCCGGATGTGCGTGCGCACCTGCGCGATCGCTCTGCGCAAGCGTGCGGGGAAGGCCAGTGCCTGCGTGTTCGGGCGTCGCGGGAACGGCACCTTGTCCACGATCAGCAGCTCGTAACCGCGTTCGGGCACGAGTCTGGCCTCGAGTCCCTCCTTGGTCCCGAGCACGAGGACCGTCGATTCGGAATCGCGCTCACGCAGTGAGTCGGCGACGGCGAGCAGGGGGTTGACGTGGCCGGCGGTGCCGCCGCCGGCGAGGAGGTACGTGGTCACCTGGTGACTTTACCCCGCGGGGATGCGGGGATCGTGCGAGCAAAGGCCAGCAGCACGCCGCATGCCAACAGCACCGCGAGCAGGGCCGTGCCGCCCTGCGACATGAAGGGCAGCGGCACGCCGAGCACGGGGAACACCCCGATGACGACGCCGATGTTGATGAGGGCCTGGCCGAGGATCCAGACGGTGATGCCACCGGCCGCGACGCGGATGAACGGGTCCGTCGTCTTGCGCATGATGTGGAAGGCGCCGACGGCGAAGAACGTGAAGAGGGCGAGGACGACGAGGCACCCGATGAGGCCGAGCTCCTCCCCGACGATGGCGAAGATGAAGTCGTTGGCCGCCGCCGGCAGCCAGCCGTACTTCTCCTGCGAGTTGCCGAGACCGAGTCCGAAGATCCCGCCGTTCGCCATTCCCCACACGGCATGGATCGACTGATAGCAGTCGTTCTCGTAGTTGGTCATGTCGGAGCAGACCGCCGAGATGCGCCGCATGCGGTCGGGGCTCACGACCGCGAGGGCGATGACGCCCACGATGCCCAGCAGCACAGGAAGGATGAACAGGCGCAGCTTGACCCCGGCGAAGAACAGGCAGCCGAGCAGGATCAGCACCAGCACCATGACGGTGCCGAGGTCGTGTCCGGCCATGACCGTCCCGATCGCGAGCAGCGAGACCGGGATGACGGGGATGAAGACGTGGTGCCAGATGCCGAGCAGCACGCGTTTGCGCAGGAGCACGTACGCCACCCACAGCGCGATCGCCAGCTTGAGGAACTCCGAGGGCTGCAGCGAGAAACCGGCGATGTTGATCCAGTTCCGGTTGCCGTCGTTCTCGACGCCGATACCGGGGATGAAGACGAGCAGCTGCAGCATCGTCGCGAGGATGAGCGCTGGCCAGGCCATCTTCTTCAGGAAGGACACGGGCAGGCGGCTGACCAGGAACATCATGGGGATGCCGATCGCGGCGAACATCGCCTGCTTGATGGCCGTGTCCATCACGCCCGATTCCGTGGCGCTGGTCGCGGAGATCACCATGATGATCCCGAAGACGGTCAGCAGCAGCGCTGTGGAGGCGATGAGCATGAACTCGCTCGACGGCGGCGTGAAGATGCGGCCCAGTGAGACGCGTGCGGCGAGGCCTCGGCGCTGTCCCTGCTCAGTGCGCGTCGGGCGGGCTACCTGTGTCATCGGCGCTCCCCCGGTCGATCCACTTGCGCACCGCGTCGGCGAAGCGGTGGCCACGATCCCCGTAGCTGGTGAACTGGTCGAAGGATGCCGCCGCGGGAGCCAGCAGAACCGTGCCCCCGTCATCAGCGATCCCTGCGGCGAGTTCCACCACGCGGGTCATGACATCTTCAGTCTCGCCAGTGACGACCTCGATCACCGGCACCGCTGGCGCGTGTCGCTCGAATGCCGCGACGACCTCGCCCCGCTCGACGCCGATCACGAGCGCTGCACCGGCGGTGCGCCCGGCATCGGCGACGAGGTCTGAGAGGTCGACGCCCTTGAGATCTCCGCCGACGATCCACACCGCACCGGGGTACGCGCGCAGTGAAGAGGCCGCAGCGTGCGGGTTGGTGGCCTTCGAGTCGTCGACCCAGGTGATGCCCGCATGGCGCGCGACCACCTGGATGCGGTGCTCGTCGAGGCGGAAGGTCTGCAGCGCTCGCCGGATCGCTTCCGGCGCAGTGCCGAGTGATCGCGCGAGCGCGCTGGCGGCGAGGATGTTCTCGACGATGTGGGGAGCGGCGAGCCCCGCCTCCGCGAGATCCGAGATCGTGGTGAGCTCGAGAGCGCTGTGCGTGCGGTCAGGGTGGAACGCGCGGTCGGCGAGGATGCCGTCGACGACGCCGAGGTCGCTCGGCCCCGGCACTCCGAGGTCGAATCCGATCGCCCGCGCTCCGTCGGTGACCTCGGCCTCCTCGACCATGATCCGCGTCGCGGCGTCCGCCTTGTTGTACACGCAGGCGACGCGCGTGTTCCGGTAGACGAACGCCTTCGCGTCGCGGTAGGCCTCGGCGCTGCCGTGCCACACGAGGTGATCGTCCGCGAGATTCAGGCACACGGAGGCGTACGGCACGAGCTCGCCTGCGGTCGTGCTCTGACCGATGTACCAGAGCTGATGACTGGAGAGCTCCACGACGAGCACGTCAAAGCCGGCGGGGTCGCGGACGGCATCGAGGACCGGGACGCCGATGTTGCCGCACGGCGCCGCGCGCAGGCCGCCCTCGACGAGCAGCGTCGCGGTGAGCTGCGTCGTCGTCGTCTTGCCGTTGGTGCCGGTGATCAGCACCCAGTCCGCGGCGGTCCCGTCCTCGCGGACGACCTTGTCGCGTACGCGCCAGGCGAGTTCGACATCGCCCCACAGGGCGATTCCCTCATCCTGCGTCCAGCGGATGATCGGATGCGACGGCGAGAAGCCTGGTGACGCGACGACGACCTCAGGATCGAAGTCGCGCAGCGACTGCGGTACCTCGCCGAGTGCGCCGAGCTCGAGTCGCGCGCCGATCACGGGGATGAGGCGCTCGTACTCCTCCGCGGCGGATTCCGAGAGCACGAGGACGTCCGCGCCGAGTTCGGCGAGCGTGTCGGCTGCGGAGAATCCCGTGACCGACAGGCCGAGCACCGCGACGCGCAGCCCCTTCCAATCGGCATGCCAGCTGGTCAGCGCATCAAGACGAGCAGTGCTCATCCGTCGACTCCGGTGAGCCACTCGACGTAGAACAGACCGACCGCGGAGACCGCGAGCAGACCGGCGATGATCCACAGACGCACGACGATCGTCATCTCCGACCAGCCGCGCATCTCGAGGTGATGATGGAACGGACTCATCAGGAACAGGCGCTTGCCGCGGGTGATCTTGAAGTACAGCCGCTGCAGGATGACGGATCCGGACGAAAGCACGAACACGCCGGCGATCACGAAGAGGAGCAGTTCGGTGCGCGTGAGGATCGCCATCGCGGTGATGACGCCGCCGATCGCCATCGAGCCGACGTCGCCCATGAAGACCTTGGCCTTGGGCGCATTCCACCAGAGGAATCCGATGAGGCCTGCGGCGAACGACGCGGACACGATCGCGAGGCTGAACGGATCCCGCACTTCGTAGCACGCGTCGAGCGTGCCAGGATCGACTCCGATGCTCGCGCACGACTGCTTGAACTGCCAGAACGCGATCAGGCTGTAGGCGCCGACGACGAACACTCCGGCGCCGGATGCGAGACCGTCGAGACCGTCGGTGAGGTTCACACTGTTGGACGTGGCGATGCCGATCACGGCGATCCAGATCAGGTAGGCGATCCAGCCGATGATCACGCCGAAGCCGAACAGGTTCAGCCAGGTGATGTCGCGGAACAGCGAGACGTAACTGCTCGCGGGCGTCTGGCCGAACTGGTTCGGGAAGTTCAGCGCCACCACTCCGAACGGGATCATCACGACGAGCTGGCCGATCACCTTGCGCCACCCCGAGAGTCCGAGGCTGCGCTGGGACTTCACCTTCATGTAGTCGTCGATGAAGCCGACGGCTCCGAAGCCGATCATGAGCCAGAGCACGAGGAGCGCCGACAGTGCGGGCTCGCTGCCACCGGCGTAGACGCCGACGAAGTAGCCGACGATCGTGCCGACGATGAAGATGAGACCGCCCATGGTCGGCGTGCCCCGTTTGGCGCTGTGGCTCGGATTCGCGATGTCTTCGGGGGTGCGGATCACCTGCCCCCAGCCCCAACGGCGGAACAGCCGGAGGAAGACAGGAGTCAGGAACAGGGTGAAGGCGAGCGAAATCGCAGCCGCCATGAGGAGTGATCTCACGAGAACAATTCTCCCAGACGATCGCCGAGATGCCGAAGGCCCACGGAATTGGATGATTTCACGAGCACGCGATCTCCGTCACGGAGCTCGGTGCGCAGGTATTCGTAGGCCGCGTCCTGGTCGGGAAGGTGCACGGCTTCGCTGTCCCAGGAGCCCTCTCCGACGACGGAGAGGTAGAGGCGGCGCGCTTCGGGACCGACCACGACGATGCGGCGGATGTTCAGGCGGACGGCGAGGAGCCCGATCCTGTCGTGCTCCTCCCCTGCGCTCTCGCCGAGTTCGCTCATGGCGCCGAGAACGGCGACCGTGCGCTCGTCGGGTCCGGTGATCTGGGCGAGCGTCCGCAGAGCAGCCGCCATGGAGTCGGGGCTGGCGTTGTAGGCGTCGTTGATGATGCGCACGCGATCGTTCCCGAGGGGCTGCATGCGCCAGCGCTCGGCGACCTGGACCGTCTCGATCCGCGCGATCGCGTCGGCGAGAGGCACGCCGAGGACGCCCGCGGCGGCGATCGCGGCGAGGGCGTTCGTGATGTGGTGGGCACCGAGCACCTTCAGGTGCAGGGGCAGACTCTCCTCCGATGTGGTGATCGTCGCCCTGGTGCCGTCCGCGGCCACCTGGACGTCGGTCGCACGGATGTCGGCGGACGAATCCTGGCCGAATCCGACCACGCGCATGCCGCGTGTCACAGCCGCGTGACGCATGGCGGCGACCCTCGAGTCGTCGATGTTCAGGATCGCGATACCACCGGGGCGCGAGGCCGCGATGAGCTCCGCCTTCGCCTTGGCGGTCTCCTCGATGCCGCCGAAGCCGCCGGCATGGGCCATGCCGACCATGAGGACGACCGCGACGTCCGGTTCGACCAGTCCCGCCAGATGAGCGATGCTGCCAGGGCCCGCCGCGCCGAACTCGCTCACCAGGTACCGCGTGGTGTCCGTGACGCGCAGCATGGTCACGGGGGCGCCGACCTCGTTGTTGTACGAGTTGATCGGTGCGATCGTCTCGCCCTCGTCCTCGAGGATGCGGGCGAGCAGGTTCTTGGTGGTCGTCTTGCCGTTCGAGCCCGTGATACCGACGATCTTCAACGCGCCCTCGGCGCGCACGTGAGCGACGACGGCACGCGCGAGGACGGCGAGTGCGGCGACGGCATCCGGCACGACGATCTGCGACACCGGGGCATCAACGATGTGCTCGACGATCGCCACTGCCGCACCGCCGTGCGCCGCGGCTGCGACGAAGCGATGCCCGTCGGTCTCGGCGCCGGGCTTGGCGACGAACACGCCGCCGGCGGTCATGTTCCTCGAGTCGGTGTCGACGACGCCCGACACAGTGGTCTCGGGGGTGTCGAGGTCTGCGAGACGCAGGTCGCCACCGGTGATCGCGGCGATCTCGGCAAGCGTCAGGGCGATCATGAAATCTCCATGCGCGGCTCAGTGCCGGCTAGTTGAACTTGGGAAGCAGCTCGTCCATCGGGACGGTCGAGGGCGAGACACGGTAGGTCTTCAGCACCTGTGTCATCGCCTGCTGGAAGGCGGATGCCGTGGCGGTGGACGATACAACCTTAGTCGGCTGATCGAGGGTGACCACCACCACGTACTGCGGATCGTCCACCGGAGCGAAGCCCACCATGCTCGTGAAGTACAGTCCCTGCTTGTACCCGCCGTTCCCGTCCGGCACCTCACCGGTACCGGTCTTGATCCCGATGCGGTATCCGGGAACCTCGATCATCTCCGACAGACCACCCTGCACGGCGACGTTCTCCAGCATCCTGCTCACGGTGGCGGCAGTCGACTCCGAGATGATCTGCTCGCGCTCGGGGGCGTCGGGCTTCACGACCTCGCCGTCCTGATCCGTGCAGGACTCGATGAGCGACAGGTCGATCTTCTCGCCGCCGTTCGCGAGCGCCTGATACGCGCCGGCGAGCTGAGGCGCCGTGACCGTGAAGTGCTGTCCGAAGGTCGTGGTGTACAACGATTGGGCATCCCACTCCGATGCCGGGTGCAGGACGCCCGGCTCCTCGCCGGGGAAGCCGATCGTCTTCTCGCCGACGCCGAACTTCTGCAGATAGTCGAATCGCACCTGCGGGTCGATCATCGTGCCGAACTTCGAGAGCGTGACGTTCGACGAATCGATGAGCCCGCCGGCGAGCGTGTAGTTGTCCGCTCCGTGCACGAAGGCATCGTTGATGACGGCGCCGTTGGGGAACGTCTCCCTGCTCGACGCGGTCACCGTCGTGTTCACGTCGGCTGCGCCGGAATCCAGCACGGCGGCGGCCGTGATCGCCTTGAACGGAGAACCCGGCTCGAACGTGTGGGTGAAGAGCCTGGTGCCCCAGTCCTCCGGGGACGAGGCGTTGAGGTCGTTGGGGTCGAGCGACGGCCATTCCGCGGCCGCCCTGATCTTTCCCGTCTTCACCTCGACGACCGTCACCGTGCCCGACTGGGCGCCCATCCTCTGCGATTCCTCAGCGATCATCTGCGTCAGGTACCACTGCAGATCGCTGTTGATGGTCAGCTGCACGGATCCGCCGTCCTGGGCGTCGACTGTGCGGTCGCTGCCGGGGATGACGTTGCCGTCCTTGCCCCGCAGATACGTGCGCTCCCCATTGGTGGGCGAGAGGCACTGCGTCTCGAGCTTCTCCACGCCGGACTGGCCGGCTCCCGCACTGTCGACGTAGCCGATGATGTTTCCGGCGACGGCGCCGTTCGGATAGACACGCGTCTCGCGCGGCTTCATGTGCAGGTAGACGAGACCGAGCTCGCGCAACTCCAGATACTTCTCGGTGCTGAGGCCCTTCTTCAACGGGTAGTACTGCGAGCTCGGATCCGCCGCGACCGTCTCCGCGACACCTGTCCGTATCTCTTCCGCGTCCTGCCCGGTGATCGCCGCGATCTGATCGGCCGCTTCGGACCAGGCCACCTTCGGCGGGTTCTCGGTGTTGTCCTCGAGCAGCTTCATGACCTTCGGGTCCAGCTGCGCGTCGTAGACCGTGATGCTGGATGCGAGCAGGGTGCCGTTCGCATCGACGATCGATCCGCGGCTGCCCGGCAGCGTCACCGTCGAGCCGAGCTGGCCCACCTGCAGCGAGTCCTCGACGTGATCGTCGGCGCTGACCACCTGGATGTCGACGAGGCGCACGACGAAGGCCGACAGCACCGCGAGGATGACCGCGAGTGCGACGACGGTACGGCGCCGTGGGCCGCGAGTGGCTCGTGTCGTCATTTCACTCTCTCCATCGGTGTTCAGCGGGTGGTGGGGCTCGGGAGTCCGTCGGTGATGGGTGGGGGAAGATTCGGATCCACGGTCTCGGTGGTGCCGTCAGAGGATGCAGCGGCGTCGTCCTCCGTCGCGGCGACCGGCGTCTTCTGCTCGAGCAATGCGTTGTGCACTGCGCCGGTTCCCTTCGGATCGATCGTGGACAGGCCATCCGCGCCGGTGTTCGCGCCCAGAACGGCGGAATCGCTCAGACGCAGGTACGACGCCGAGCCGGCGACGACCATCCCCAGCTCTGCCGCCTTGATCGCGAGCAGCTGCGGGGAGCTCGTCCCCGCCAGCTCGTCCTCCAGGGCGCTCGCCTGCAGGTCCAGCTCGCGCTGCTGCGACGTCAGTTCCGCCAGTTCGAACGAGTCGTGGGTGATCGCGAGCGACAGGCCGATCTGCGCGATGCCGATCGCTGCCGCTCCCCCCAGCGCGATGAGTGCGTACGCGAGCTTCGGCTTGCCCCGCCGCGCCGGAGCGGTGACGGGCTTCAGCCTCCGTGGCGCGCGCGGAGCGGGAGCGATCGGCTCCGTCAGCAGCGCTGCAGTGGCCTGGCGGCTCATGCTGCCTCCCGGATTCGCTCGGCGGCGCGCAGTCGCACCGGGATGGCTCTGGGGTTACGGGCCTTCTCCTCGTCGCTCGCGAGCTCGGCACCCTTGGTGATGGTGCGGAAGCGCGGCGCATGCTGCGGAAGCTCGACGGGGAGGCCCGCGGGAGCGGTGGAGGCGGATGCTGCGGCGAAGGCCTGCTTCACGAGGCGGTCCTCGAGCGACTGATAGCTCATCACGACGATCCGTCCGCCGACGGCCAGGGCGTCCATCGCCGCGGGGATCGCGTCGGCGAGCACACTGAGCTCGGAGTTGACCTCGATGCGCAGCGCCTGGAACACGCGTTTGGCCGGGTGGCCGGCGCGCTGTGCGGCGGCCGGTGTCGCGGCCTGGAGCAGGTCCACGAGATCCTGCGAACGCACGAGCGGCTTCGCGTCACGGGCCTGCACGATGAAGCGGGCGTAGCGCGCGGCGAGCTTCTCCTCGCCGTAGCGCTCGAAGATGCGGCGGAGGTTGCCCTCGCTGTACGTCGCGAGGACGTCGGCCGCTGTGGTGCCCTTCGTCTGGTCCATGCGCATGTCCAGCGGAGCATCCTTCGAATAGGCGAACCCGCGTTCGGCCTCATCGAGCTGCAGAGACGAGACGCCGAGGTCCATCAGGATGCCCGACGCGCCATGCGCGTGGATCCCGATCTCGTCGTACACCGTGTGCACGAGCGTGATCCGGTCCGCGAAACGCTCGAGCCGCTGTCCGGCGATGCGCAGGGCGTCGGTGTCGCGATCGAGACCGATCAACCGGATGTTGTCGAATCGCTCGAGCAGCGCCTCGGAGTGCCCGCCCATGCCGAGCGTCGCGTCGACGAGCACCGCTCCGTCGTGCTGCAGGGCGGGTGCCAGCAGCTCGATGCAGCGCTCGAGGAGGACCGGGGTGTGGATGTCGCGAAGGTTCATGATCTTTCGGGTGACCTTCGACTCTGATCCCCCTCCGCTTCTCGACCCGGCACCGGGGAAGTGTGTCGGGGCGGGAGCGGCGGGGCATCACAGTCGAGGTCAGAAGAGTCCCGGAATCACCTCCTGTTCGAGTTCTGAGTAGTTGTCCTCGCCGGCGGCGAGATAGTCGTTCCACGCCGCGGCATCCCAGATCTCGGCATGTGCGCCGACACCGGTGACGATGAGCTCCTTCTCGAGCCCCGCGTACTGGCGGAGGTGGCCGGGGATGGTGATGCGGTTCTGGCTGTCGGGCATCTCCGCGCTTGCTCCCGAGAGGAACATGCGCAGGAAGTCGCGTGCCTGCTTGTTGCTGAGCGGTGCTTGCCGGATCCGCTCGTGCATGGCCTCGAACTCGGCCGTGCTGAAGACGTACAGGCATCGTTCCTGACCACGGGTGACGACGATGCCGCCACCGAGGTCTTCCCGGAACTTCGCCGGCAGGATGACTCGGCCCTTGTCGTCGAGTTTCGGTGAATGCGTTCCCAGCAACATCGGCCATCACCCCCTCTGTGTCCGGCCAACTTCGAGGTGTCCCCCACTTTACTCCACTTTGCTCCACTTTCATATGAGCAAACGAGTAGAGCACGGCATATCTCGCACCGCGGCCGTCAGAGAGCCCCGAGATTCCGGGCAGTATCAGCGGGAGACGGCCGTGGAGGAAGGTGGAGGGAGATCGCACCTCAGGCGCGTCGGCGAGGCATCGAACGCTGCCCGGACAAAGAAAAAGCCCGGATGCTCAATGCATCCGGGCTGTGAAAGCGGAGAGGTCAGCGACCGTCTTGGCGACGATCCCATCGGTCGTTCATACGATCCATGAACGAGGCCGAAGTCTGGGGCGGCTTCGTCGATGCTCCGGTCTTGGGACGAGGGGTGCCACCGACTCGACGTACCGGTGTGGCTGCGAGGATGACGCCCGCCACCATCGCGGCGAACCCGATCACTCCGACGATGATGCTCGCGACAGCGCCGAGCTGGCCGCCGAGCGCCACACCGGCGACGAGAGCGCCGATGCCGACGAGCAGCAGGACGGCTCCGTACACGAGGTTGCGGTAGCTGAGCGTGCGATCGCCGGAGGGCGCGGTTACGATGTCTGCGTCGTTGTGCAAGAGATGGCGTTCCATCTCGTCGAGCAGACGCTGCTCCTGTTCAGACAGTGGCATGACGCCCCCCTTGGTTCAGTGTCTTTCATTCTACGCTCGCAGAACCGCCGAGGCTAGTTATCGGCTGAGAACCTAAGCTGATTATCGTGCCCTCCTCCACGCCTGTCCAGGACGCCGTCTCCGTTCGGTTGGATCGTTTCCTCGCCGCCCTCGGATCGCAGTCGGAGGAATACGGTCCGGATGCCGCGATGTTCATCGCATCCGCGGCGGCCACGCTGCACGGCGGCAAACGATTGAGAGCGCGGTTCTGCCACGCGGGCTGGCGCGCGGTGGCTCGATTCTCCGATCGTGACGCTGTCGAGACGGACGCCCTGTGGGATCTCTGCGCCGCCCTGGAGATCTTCCAGTCCGCCGCGCTCGTGCACGACGATCTGATCGACAACTCGGACACCAGGCGCGGACGCCCTGCGGCGCACCGCGCGCTCGAGCAGCAGCACAGGTCGCTCGCCTGGTCGGGGGACGCAGAGTCGTTCGGGCGCGCCGCCGCGATCCTCCTGGGGGATCTCCTCGTCGCGTGGAGCGACGACCTCCTTGAGCAGGCATTGTCGGATGCCGTGCACGCCCCGGCCGTGCGCAGCGAGTACGCCCGCATGCGTCGCGATGTCACGACAGGCCAGTTCCTCGACATCGCCGAGGAATCGGCGTGGGCGGTCAACCCGGTCGCGGAGCATGCTGATCGTGCACTGCGCGTGGTGTCGCTGAAGTCGGCGCGGTACAGCATCGAACAACCCCTTCTGCTCGGCGCGCTGCTCGCGGGCGCGGATGGTGCTCAGCAGGAGTCGTTGCGCCGTTTCGGGCGGCCGATCGGCATGGCGTTCCAGCTGCGCGACGACGTGCTCGGCGTGTTCGGCGACCACGCCGTCACGGGGAAGCCCGCCGGTGACGACCTGCGCGAAGGCAAGCGCACTGTGCTCATCGCCTTCACCCGCGAGCGGTTGGACGCATCAGCGCGCCGCCTGCTCGACGAGCTCCTCGGCGATCCGATGCTCACCGCGGATCAGGTGTCGTCCTTGCAGGCGACGATCGCAGAATCCGGGGCGCTGGCCAGGGTCGAAGAGCTGATCACCTCATATGCGCAGGAGGCAGACCGCGCCCTTTCCGGGGCACGACTCGACAACGCGGCAGTCGGCGAGTTGCGCGATCTCGCGCGCGCGGCGACCGTCCGCTCGGCCTGACTCCGCTCAGGCGAGGGTGCGTGCGACGCGGCGCACTGCGCTCTTGTGTCCGTCGAGGAGCGCTGCGATCGGCGTCCGTCCGAGCTCTTCCTCTTCAGAGAACAGCCAGTCGATCACCTCGTCATCGGTGAAACCGGCGTCCGTGAGGACGATGATCGTGCCGCGCAGCGACGACAACGGGTGACCGTCGACGATGAACTGCGCTGGTACGCCGAAGGCGCCGTTCCTGCTCGATCCGACCAGGTACTGCTCGGAGATCATCCGACGCACGCGACCCAGCGGCTCGTCGAGCCTCTCGACGAGTTCGGGCATCGTCAGCCACTCAATGGCCGTGGGTTCAGGGGCAGTCTCAGACACGTCTCGACTATCTCACCTTCGGCGTCCCGTCGCACATCAGAACTTCTATCACTTCAGTCACATCAGTCACTTTGATTGACATCTGTATACATACGTGTCAGCGTTTCAGGGTCAGCAAAGGGGGGAAACCTTGAGACCGAACACGATGAACAGCCATGCCGGATACGTCCAGCTCGGCGTTCCCGCTGCCGTCCTCGGCGTGCTCGCAAGCGCGATCGCTGCCGTGCCGGCCCACGCCGCGGTACCCGCTGAGCGCGGCTCGGAGAGCCGGCTCACCGCACTGCCGCGGGTGCTGCCCGCCACCACGAACCCGACGAACTACACCGTGCAGGCCGGCGACACCGTCTTCTCGATCGCGCAGCGTTTCGGACTGCGAACGGTCGATGTGCTCACCTGGAACGGTCTCGGCTGGCGCTCGGTGATCTACCCGGGTCAGACGCTCAGGGTGACAGCGCCGGCCTCCGCTCCCGCTCCTGCCGCGCCCGCTCCTGCCGCTCCCGCTTCCACTTCGACGACGCACACCGTGGTGGCAGGCGACACGATCTTCGCGATCGCGCAGAAGCACGGAACGTCCGTGGCGTCGATCTTCGCCGCCAACGGACTGAGCAGCGCGTCGGTGATCTATCCAGGGCAGACGATCACGATCTCCGCAGCGCCCGCCGCGGCACCGGCGCAGACCGCGGCTCCCGCCGCCGTCGCGCCGAAGGCCTCGGGCGCGACGCACACGGTCGTGGCGGGCGACACGGTCTTCGCCATCGCGCAGAAGCACGGAGTGTCGGTCAGCACGATCTACGCGGCGAACGGCCTGAGCGCCGCGTCGATCATCTACCCGGGGCAGAGCATCGCCATCTCGGCGCCTGCGCCGGCGGCCACGACCGCGCCCGCCGCATCCGCGCCTGCCACATCCGCGCCGGCCCGGACGGCCGTGCTCAACGCACCTCAGGCGGAGAACGCCGCGATGATCATCCGCATCGGGCGCGAGCTCGGCGTGTCCGATCGCGGTATCGCGATCGCCCTGGCGACGTCCATGGTCGAGTCATGGCTGCGCAACCTCGACTGGGGAGACCGCGACTCGCTGGGCCTCTTCCAGCAGCGGCCGAGCACCGGCTGGGGCACGGCCGATCAGATCATGGACCGCGATCGCAGCATCCGCGTCTTCTACGGCGGCGCGCACGACCCCAACGGGACGACGACCCGAGGCCTTCTCGACATCGCTGGCTGGGAGGGCATGGCCTTCAAGGATGCGGCGCAGGCCGTGCAGATCTCGGCCTACCCGGACCGCTACGCCCAGTGGGAGGCTCAGGCCTACGAGTGGATCGCGCTGTATGGCTGATTCCCAGCCGATCCGATCGCCTAAAGGGTGAGCCGCTCCGCGGTCTGTCAGCCACTTATTCATAGACTCTGTACGTGACGACCAATCAGCAGGCTGATCCCCTCATCGGGCGGCTTGTCGACGGCCGCTATCGCGTGCGTGCCAGGATCGCTCGCGGCGGAATGGCCACGGTCTACGTGGCGACAGATCTGCGTCTCGAACGCAGGATCGCGCTGAAGGTGATGCACGGCCATCTCAGCGATGATTCGGTGTTCCAGAGCCGGTTCATCCAGGAGGCGCGCGCGGCCGCGCGGCTCGCCGACCCGCACGTCGTCAACGTCTTCGATCAGGGCCAGGACGGCGAACTCGCCTACCTCGTCATGGAATACCTTCCCGGCATCACGCTGCGCGAGCTGATGCGCGAGCAGCGCCGGCTCACGATCGCGCAGACCATCACGATCATGGACGCGATCCTCGCCGGCCTCGCAGCAGCGCACAAGGCGGGCATCGTGCATCGCGATGTGAAGCCGGAGAATGTGCTGCTCGCCGAGGACGGTCGCATCAAGATCGGTGACTTCGGCCTCGCCCGCGCCACGACGGCGAACACCGCGACGGGCCAGCAGCTGCTCGGCACCATCGCCTACCTCGCCCCCGAGCTCGTCACGCGCGGCACTGCAGACGCGCGCAGCGACATCTATGCGCTCGGCATCATGCTGTACGAGATGCTCGTCGGCGAGCAGCCGTACAAGGGCGAACAGCCGATGCAGATCGCCTTCCAGCACGCGACCGAGTCGGTGCCGCGCCCGAGTGCGCGCAACCCCGGTGTGCCGGAGCAGCTCGACGAACTCGTGCTGTGGTCGACCGAGAAGTCGCCGGACGAGCGCCCGAACGATGCGCAGGAGATGCTCGATCGACTGCGGGAGATCGAGCGGTCCCTCGGCGTCTCCCCCGCGGCCGTCACGACGGCGACCACGCCGATCCGCTCGCAGGGCGATTCGGGCGACCTGACGAAGGTCATGCCGTCGACGATGGTGATCGACGATGCACCGGCGCAGGCGCCGTCACAGCCGCTCGACAACGCGACCGTGCTGCGACGGCGCACGTCGAAGCGCCGTGCGCGCGGAGCATTCCTGCTGGCACTCGTTCTGCTGCTCGCGGTCCTCGCCGGTGGCGTCGGCTGGTGGTTCGGGTCAGGACCCGGTTCGCTCGTCGGCGTACCTCCGGTGGCGGGTCTCAGTTACGAGGATGCCTCAGCGGTGCTCACCGAGGAGGGCTTCGCACCCGTGCAGGGCGAAGAGAGCTCGACCGACGTCGCAGCCGGCATCGCGATCCGCAGCGATCCCGAAGAGGGTGTGCGGCTCGACAAGGGCACTGAGGTCACCGTCTTCATCTCCACCGGACCCGCGGAGCACGCTCTCGAGGCGCTCAACGGCAAGAGCGCCGACGAAGCACGCGCCTATCTGGCCGATCTCAACATCACGGTGTCCGATGAGGATCTGCTGCTGTACTCGAGGGCCGACGAAGGCATCGTCATCAATGCGAGCGTCACCCCGCGCGCAGGAGGCGACGCGTACGAGTGCGGTGAGGGATGCTCGGCGTTCGAGGCCGACACCGTCGACCTGATCGTCTCCCTGGGCGGCCTGCCCGACGTCGTCGGCATGACGGCGGACGAGGCGTCAGCGGCGCTGGGCGAGAAGGACATCGCTACGACGACGATCGAAGAGTTCCACGATTCGGTCGAACAGGGTCGCGTCATCAGCACCTACGAACGCGAAGGCGGCGCGAACTGGCGCCCCGGCGACACCATGACGCTCGTGATCTCGAAGGGGCCCCAGCTCTTCGAGGTGCCCGACGTCACCGGTCAGAATCGTGACGACGCGGCGAACACCCTGCGTGACGCCGGCTTCGAACCCACATGGAACCCGCTGTGGACCCCGTTCCCGAACGGTCTGACCGAGGTCACCGGCACCGACCCCGCCGCGGGCACCATGCGCAGGGCCGGCAGCGAGGTCACGCTGCTGATCCGCAGCGCGCTCTGAGCCCCGTCGGCGCCGCTAAGGACGACAGTCCCAGAGACGGCAGCCGGAGGCGACGCCCCGGCCGGCGGCGCAGACTCAGCGCTTCTCGAGCTCCTCGGCGACGAGGAACGCGAGCTCGAGGCTCTGCATGTGGTTCAGTCGCGGATCGCACAGGCTCTCGTAGCGCGTAGCCAGAGCGGCCTCGTCGATGTGCTCCGACCCGCCGAGGCACTCGGTGACGTCGTCGCCGGTGAGCTCGACGTGGATGCCGCCGGGGAAGGTGCCCACCGCGCGATGGGCTTCGAAGAAGCCGCGCACCTCGTCGACCACGTCATCGAAGCGGCGCGTCTTGTAACCGGTGGGAGTCGTGATGCCGTTGCCGTGCATGGGGTCGGTCACCCAGAGCGGCTGCGCACCTGACTCGCGCACCGCTTCGAGAAGGGGGGGAAGCGCGTCACGGATCTTGCCCGCACCCATGCGGGTGATGAACGTGAGACGGCCAGGCTCGCGGTTCGGGTCGAGCTTGTCGATCAGCGCGAGTGCGGTCTCAGGGGTCGTGGTCGGCCCGAGCTTCACGCCGATGGGGTTTCGGATCTTCGAGAAGTAGTCGACATGCGCACCGTCGAGGTCGCGCGTGCGCTCCCCGATCCACAGGAAGTGGGCCGAGGTGTTGTACGGCGTGTCCGTGCGCGAGTCGATGCGCGTCATCGGGCTCTCGTAGTCCATGAGCAGACCCTCGTGGCCGGTGAAGAACTCGACGCGCTTGAGCTCGTCGAAGTCCGCGCCCGCGGCCTCCATGAACTTGATCGCACGGTCGATCTCGGATGCCATCCGCTCGTACCGCTGGTTGGCGGGGTTCTGCGCGAAGCCCTTGTTCCAGGAGTGCACCTCGCGCAGGTCGGCGAATCCGCCCTGCGTGAACGCGCGGATCAGGTTCAACGTGGACGCCGCCGTGTGGTACCCCTGCAGCAGTCGACCCGGGTCGGCCTGGCGGGAGACCTCGGTGAAGTCGTAGCCGTTCACGATGTCGCCGCGGTACGCGGGCAGCGTGATGTCTCCGCGGGTCTCCGAGTCGCTGGAGCGCGGCTTGGCGAACTGCCCGGCCATACGGCCCATCTTCACGATCGGCATCGACGCGCCGTATGTGAGCACGACAGCCATCTGCAGCACCGTCTTGATCCGGTTGCGGATCTGCTCGGCAGTGGCTCCCGCGAACGTCTCTGCGCAGTCGCCTCCCTGCAGCAGGAACGCCTGTCCGGAGGCCGCTCGTGCGAGGCGGTCGCGGAGGTTGTCGACCTCACCGGCGAACACGAGAGGCGGGAGCCCCGCGATCTGCGCCGACACGTCTGCGACGCGGTCGGCATCGGGCCAGGACGGCTGCTGCTTGATCGGGAGTGCACGCCAGGCATCCAGGGCGGCGTCGAGCTGCTGAGGCATCTTCCCAGCTTACTGGCCGGAGACGCCCCGGTTCGCCGTCAGGAGCGCTGCGGAAGCCGGTCCTTCACGGAGGAGGCGTAGACGTCGTCGTACTGCTGCTCCCCCAGACGCTGGAGCGCGACCATGATCTCGTCGGTGACCGATCGCAGGATGTAGCGGTCGTTCTCCATGCCCTCGAATCGTGAGAAGTCCAGCGGCTCGCCGATGACGATGCCCACCCTGACGATCCGCGGCACGGTGCGACCGATCGGCATCGCCGAGTCCGTGTCGACCATGACCACTGGGATGACGGGAACCTTCGCTTCCAGCGCCATCCGCGCGATTCCCGTGCGACCGCGATACAGCTTCCCGTCCGGGCTGCGTGTGCCCTCCGGGTAGATCCCGAGCAGGTCTCCTCGGCCGAGCACCTGAAGCCCCGTGTTCAGCGAGGCCTCGGACGCCTTCCCGCCTGAGCGGTCGATGGGGATCTGGCCCGTGGCCTTCATGAAGTACTTCGTGGCCCAGCCCTTGAGCCCGCGCCCGGTGAAGTAGTCGCTCTTCGCGAGGAAGGACATCGGCCGGTCGATCAGCAGCGGGAGGAACACCGAGTCGGACACCGACAGGTGGTTGCTCGCGAGGATCGCGGCACCGTTGCGGGGCACGTTGCTGCGACCCACGATCCAGGGACGGAAGATCGCCTTGACCACGGGGCCGATCACGACGTACTTCATCAGCCAGTAGAACATCGTCACGAAGTCTATCCCCGGGCTCGGCACCATCCGTCATGACACTCGCGAAAGCGCGCCCCAGGAGGCGCGACTGAGTGTCATCTTTCGCGTGACTCAATTCCAAAATTGACCCGATTCGCGGACGGATGTGCCCTAGACTCAGGGGAAACCCGTGCCCGACCGGTACCGAAGGAGTTGCCGTGGTTCAATTCGAAGTTCCCGCGATCGTCCCTGCTGATCCCGACGCGAACATCACCGACCTGCTCGTGAAGCGCGTCGAAGCGACTCCCGACCGGGCACTGTTCTCGGTGCCGGCCGGCGACGGCTGGAGCGACATCAGCGCCGCCGACTTCCAGACCGCGGTGATCGCCCTCGCCAAGGGCTTCGTCGCCGTGGGCATCCAGCCCGGAGAGAAGGTCGGCTTCCTCGCGCGCACCACGTACGAGTGGACGCTGGTCGACTTCGCGCTGTTCTACGCCGGTGCCGTGATGGTGCCGATCTACGAGACCAGCTCTCCGTCGCAGATCCAGTGGATCCTCGAAGACTCCGGGGCGACCGCGCTCATCGTGGAGTCCGCGGACCACTTCGCCAAGCTCGACGAGGTCCGCGGCGATCTTCCGCTGATCCGCGAGGTGTGGCAGCTGCATCTGGGGGCCATCGACACTCTCACCGCTGCCGGCGTCGCCGTGGAGGACGCGGAGATCGAGCGCCGTCGCAACATCGCCGTCGGATCCGACATCGCGACCCTGATCTACACGTCCGGTTCGACCGGTCGCCCGAAGGGCTGCGTGCTGACGCACAGCAACTTCGTCGAGCTGTGCCGCAACTCCGCCAAGTCGCTCAACGCCGTCGTGGAGACCCCCGGCGCGTCGACCCTGCTGTTCATCACCACCGCGCACATCTTCGCCCGGTTCATCTCGCACCTGAACATCCATGCCGGCGTGCGCACCGGCCACCAGCCGGACACGAAGCAGCTGCTGCCGGCGCTGGGCTCGTTCAAGCCGACCTTCCTCCTCGCCGTGCCGCGCGTGTTCGAGAAGGTCTACAACTCGGCGGAGCAGAAGGCGGAAGCCGGCGGCAAGGGCAAGATCTTCCGTGCCGCTGCTGCAGCCGCGATCGAGCACTCGCGTCTGCTCGAAGAGGGCAAGAAGATCCCCTTCGGTCTGAAGATCAAGTTCGCGCTGTTCGACAAGCTCGTCTACAGCAAGCTCCGCGCGGCCATGGGCGGCAACATCGTCTACGCGGTGTCCGGCTCCGCTCCCCTGGGCCCGCGGCTCGGCCACTTCTTCCACAGCCTCGGCGTCGTGATCCTGGAGGGTTACGGCCTCACCGAGACGACGGCACCGGCGACGGTGAACCTCGCCGACAAGTCGAAGATCGGCACCGTCGGTCCCGCACTCCCCGGCGTCGGCGTCCGCCTTGCGGACGACGGCGAGATCGAGGTCAAGGGCATCAACGTCTTCAAGGAGTACTGGAACAATCCGGAGGCGACCGCCGAAGCGTTCCACGACGGCTGGTTCCGCACCGGCGACATCGGCAGCTTCGACTCAGAGGGCTTCCTCACGGTCACCGGCCGCAAGAAGGAGATCATCGTCACGGCGGGCGGCAAGAACGTCGCACCGGCCGCGCTCGAGGATCCGATCCGCGCCAACCCGATCGTCGGACAGGTCGTCGTCGTCGGCGATCAGAAGCCCTTCATCTCCGCACTGATCACGCTCGACTCCGAGATGCTGCCGACATGGCTCGGCAACAACGGCCTGCCCGCCGGAATGACGCTGACGGAGGCCTCGAAGAACGAGGCGGTCAGGGCTGAGATCCAGCGCGCCGTCGACATCGCCAACGGCAACGTGTCGCGCGCGGAGTCGATCCGCAAGTTCACGATCCTCGACAAGGAGTGGACAGAGGACAGCGGACACCTCACGCCGAAGATGTCGATCAAGCGCAACGTGATCATGGCGGACTTCGCCGACGAGGTCGCAGCCATCTACGACGAGCCGGTCAACACCACGAACGTCGCGATCGGCGGCTGATTTCGCCGCGACCCCGCTTCATCACCGAGTCCCCGCCCCGCGTACGTCAGCAGGGCGGGGACTCGGCGCGAAGACGGGTCTCGGCGGTGAAGCCGCTAGAACCAGTCGCTCTCGCGGACCTCGCGCATCGCGGTCTTGCGGTCCTCCGGCGAGAGCCTGTTGAGGTAGAGCGTGCCGTCGAGGTGATCCGTCTCGTGCTGCAGCGCCTGGGCGAGCAGCCCCTCACCTTCCAGGACGACCGGGTTGCCGTCGAGGTCGATCCCCTCGACCCTGGCCCACGGATGACGGAGGGCGTCGTGCCAGAGTCCCGGTACGGACAGGCAGCCCTCCCCCGTCGGAACCGGCTCACCGCGCACCTCGGTCAGCACGGGATTGAGCACATAGCCGATGTCGCCGTCGATGTTGTAGCTGAACGCGCGCACGGCCACTCCGATCTGCGGGGCCGCGACGCCGGCCCGCCCTGGCAGCTCGACGGTGTCGACGAGGTCGGCCACGAGCGCCCGCACGCCCTCGTCGATCTCGGTGATGGGCGCGCACGCCGTGCGCAGCACAGGGTCGCCGAAGACCCGGATCTCGCGAACAGCCATCAGGCCGCGCTCGCCCGGAGGCCCTCGACGAGGGAGGCGGCGAGCTCGCGGGCCGCCTGTCGCGTCTCGGGCTGCAGGTTGGCGAACACGATCGCACCGCCGCCCGCGATCTGCGAGTCGTACGGCATGCGCACGACGCTCTTCGCACGCGTGGCGAAGTGCGCCTCGAGCTCGTTGAGCCGCACGAGCGGGCTGCCGGGGGTCGACTGGTTGAGCACGACGATCGACCGTCGGGCCAACTCGGCGTAGCCGTTGGTCTCCAGCCATGTCAGCGTCTCGGAGGCGAGTCGCGCCTCATCGACGCTGAGGCCCGAGACGATGATGAGCTGATCCGCGAGATCGAGGGTCGCCCCCATCACGGAGTGCACGATCCCCGTGCCGGTGTCCGTCAGCACGAGGGAGTAGTAGTGCGCCGCGACGTCGGCGACATCACGGTAGTCGTCATCGCTGAACGCCTCGGCGATGCGCGGATCCGCATCCGATGCGAGCACGTCGAGACGCGTCGAATCGCGGGCCACGATGGACGACACGTCGTGGTATCCCTTGACATCGTCGTGGATGCGTACAAGATCGCGCACCGACCTGCTGTGCGTGCGCACGATCCGGTCGGCCAGAGTGCCGCGATCGGGGTTCGCGTCCACCGCGATGACCCTGTCGTCACGCGCATCCGCCAGTGCCATCCCGAGCAGCGCCGTGATCGTCGTCTTGCCGACCCCGCCCTTCCGGGAGAGCACAGGCACGAATCGTGCGCCGCCCACGAGCGGTGCAGCGATGCGTGCGGTGAGCGCCTTGCGCTCGCGGGCACGTCGGCCGTCGCCGATGTTGATGCGGCGGCCGGATGCCGCATACAGGAAGTGGCTCCACGCGCCCTCCGGCTCGGGCTTCGTCACCTGATGCGGATCGAGCAGGCGGTCGGCCGTCAGCAGGTCCGCTGACTCGCGAGACGACTCGCCGAGCTGGTCACCGAGCCGCTTGGAGGTCAGCGCCACCTCCGGTCGCGAGACCGCGGGTCGCTGTGCGATCGCCGTCTCTGCGGGCTTCCCGGCCGGATGCTGATCTTCTTGGGAGTTCGTCACGGTCTCGCTCTTCGCCTTCTCTGCAGGAACGGATGCCGCCGGCGCCGGAGTCGGGTTCGACGAGGCGTCCTTCTTCAGCGCGGCAGCGATCCATGCCGACGTCGCGCTCTCGCCGCGCTGACCTGTCTCGCCGTTCTTCGCTTCGCCGCTCTTCGCTTCGCCGCTCTTCGCTTCGCTGCTCTTCGTTTCGCGCGGTGGCGCGGCCGATTCCATCGACTTGTCCGCAGACCCATCCTCGGACGCGGCCGCCGGCTCTGCGTCTGGTGCGGAGGCGGGCTCGGATGCCGGCTGGGACTCGGCGACCGTCTCGGATGCGATCTCCGACTCAGTCGCGGTTGCCGGCTCGGGTGCGGTGTCCGACCCGGATGCCGTTGTCGGCTCTGGCTTCGCCGCAGGCCGAGCACGAGGCTTCTTCTTGGTCTTCGGCTTCGCGGCCGCAGCAGCCGGAGCGTCGGTCGCGGCAGGAGCAGCCGCGATGACGGGGTCGACGATGATCTCGCGGTCCGAATCCGACGTCGCCGCCGGCTCCGCGTCGCGTCCCGGCTCTGATCCCGACTCGGGCTCCGATGCCGCATCCGGCTCTATGACACCCTCGGCGACGTCGTCGTCGGCCTCAGGAACCGGCACCGGGTCGGTCGCCGTCGCCGCGGGCTCTTCCGCCGGCAGCTCGATGATGATCCCGATCCGGTCTTCCTGGATCCGGCCGACACGTTCGTCGGCCACCGAGACCGCGGCGGCCTCGAGCGGTGGGTCGACGATGAGTTCCGAGAGGATCTCACCGTCGACCACCGCGTCGTCGACCAGGTCGTCATCCTCATCCTGCGGAAGGGCGACGCTCACCTGCGCCGTCTGCCCGAGTATGCCGATGCCGGTCGTGTCCAACGAGGCGGCCTCGTCGAGCACGCCGCGGCTGTCGTCCTCCGCGGAGTCTGATTCGTTCTTCGGTGTCACTGTGTCACTCCAAGCTTGTGCGAGCGTGTCGCTCGCACAAGATTACTGGGCTGGACGTATGACGACCAAAAGGTCACCCGCATCCACCTGCTGGGTGGCGCCGATCGCGAGCCGCTCCACGACGCCGTCGACGGGCGCGGTGATGGCCGCTTCCATCTTCATCGCCTCGATCGACGCGACCGGCTCACCCGCACGCACGGTGACCCCGACCTCCACCTTGAGCGAGACCACACCCGAGAACGGTGCCGCGACCTGACCGGGCTTGGCGGTGTCGGCCTTCTCGACCTCGTGGGCATCGACCGCGATGGATCGATCCCTCACGAACACCGGGCGCAACTGGCCGTTCAGAGTGGTCATGACCGTGCGCATGCCGCGATCGTCTGCCTCACCGATGGCTTCGAGACCGACGTACAACTGCACACCGCGGTCGATCTCGACCAGGTGCTCCTGGCCCTGCACGAGACCGTAGAGGTAGTCGCTGGTGTCGAGCACCGACAGGTCGCCGAAGACCTCGCGCTGCTGGGCGAACTCCCGCGTCGGCACGGGGAACAGCAGCGAGTTCAGTCGTTCGCGTCGCTCCAGGCTCGAGCCGGCCAGAGCCTTCTCGTCGTCGGAGGAGATCTCGGTGAGGCCGAGGCGTACCTCGCGCCCGGCGAGCACCTTGGTCCGGAAGGGCTCCGGCCACCCGCCGGGGAGGTCGCCCAACTCGCCCGCCATGAAACCCACGACCGAGTCCGGCACGTCGTACTTCTCGGGGTTCGCCTCGAAGTCCGCAGGATCGGCGCGGACAGCGGCGAGATGCAGCGCGAGGTCGCCGACGACCTTCGACGACGGCGTCACCTTCGGCACCCGACCGAGGATGCGATCGGCGGCGGCGTACATGTCCTCGATGAGCTCGAAGTCGTCCGCCAGACCGAGGGCCTTGGCCTGCTGACGCAGGTTGGAGAGCTGCCCGCCCGGGATCTCGTGGTGGTACACCCGACCGGTGGGGCCGGGCAGGCCGGACTCGAACGGCGCGTACTGGTTGCGCACCGCCTCCCAGTACGGCTCGAGATCGGAGACGGCATCCAGATCGATGCCGCTGTCGCGATCCGTATGGACCAGGGCCGCCACGAGCGACGACAACGAGGGCTGGCTCGTCGTGCCCGACAGCGGTGCGGATGCCGCGTCCACCGCGTCAACGCCGGCCGCACTGGCCGCGAGCAGGGTCGCGAGCTGTCCGCCAGGGGTGTCGTGGGTGTGCAGATGCACCGGCAGGTCGAAGCGCTCGCGCAGCGCCGTCACCAGCTTGGCCGCTGCGGCCGGACGCAGCAGGCCTGCCATGTCCTTGATCGCGAGCACGTGCGCTCCGGCGTCCACGATTTGCTCGGCGAGGCCGAGGTAGTAGTCCAGCGTGTAGAGGTCTTCGGCAGGGTTCAGCAGATCACCCGTGTAGCAGAGGGCGACCTCGGCGATCGAGGTGCCGGTGGCGCGCACAGCGTCGATGGCCGGCCGCATCTGGGAGACGTCGTTGAGGGCGTCGAAGATGCGGAAGATGTCGACGCCGCTCGTGGCCGCCTCTGAGACGAACGCCTCGGTGACCGCGCTGGGGTACGGCGTGTAGCCGACGGTGTTCCGGCCGCGCAGCAGCATCTGGATGTTGATGTTCGGCAGCGCAGCGCGCAGCTTGTCGAGTCGCTCCCACGGGTCCTCACCGAGGAAGCGGAGTGCGACGTCGTAGGTCGCGCCGCCCCATGCCTCCACCGACAGCAGTTCCGGGGTGAGACGGGCGAGGTAGGGAGCGGCCGCGACGAGATCGCGTGTGCGCACGCGGGTGGCGAGCAACGACTGATGCGCGTCGCGGAACGTGGTGTCGGTGATGGCCAGCGCGCTCTGTGCGCGCAGGTTCGCGGCGAAGCCTTCCGGCCCCAGCTCGAGCAGCCGCTGACGGGAACCCGCGACCGGCTCGGCGTGCAGATCGATGGACGGCAGTTTGGTCACGGGATCGGCGACACCGGGGTGCGCACCGTTCGGCTTGTTGACGGTGACGTCGACCAGCCAGTTCAGCAGCTTCGTTCCCCGGTCCTTCGAGACTCTGCCCTGGAGCAGGTCGGGGCGCTCGTCGATGAACGACGTGCTGACATCGCCGGAGACGAACGCCTCGTCTGCCAGCAGCGCTTCCAGGAAAGGGATGTTCGTCGAGACACCGCGGATGCGGAACTCCGCCAGTGCACGACGCGCACGGCCGACCGCGGCTTCGAAGTCGCGTCCGCGGCAGGTCAGCTTGGAGAGCATCGAGTCGAAGTGGGGACTGATCTGCGCTCCCTGGTGCACGGTGCCGCCATCGAGGCGGATGCCGGCGCCGCCGGGCGAACGGTAGGTCGTGATCTTGCCCGTGTCGGGGCGGAAACCCTGTGTGGGATCCTCGGTCGTGATGCGGCACTGCAGCGCAGCGCCGCGCAGACGGATGTCACCCTGCTGCAGACCGAGATCTGCGAGGGACTCGCCGGCGGCGATCCGCATCTGGGACTGCACCAGGTCGACGTCGGTGACCTCTTCGGTCACCGTGTGCTCGACCTGGATGCGCGGGTTCATCTCGATGAAGACGACCTCACCCGTGCGCTCCCCCGCTGTCTCGAGCAGGAACTCCACGGTTCCGGCGTTCTCGTAGCCGATCGATCGGGCGAACGCGATCGCGTATCCGTGCAGAGCGGTGCGGATGCTGTCGTCCAGGTTCGGCGCCGGTGCGATCTCGACGACCTTCTGGTGCCGGCGCTGCACAGAGCAGTCGCGTTCGAACAGGTGCACGGTCTCGCCGGTCTTGTCCGCGAGGATCTGCACCTCGATGTGACGGGGGCGCACGACCGCCTGCTCCAGGAACATCCGGGCGTCCCCGAAGGCGCTCTCCGCTTCGCGCATGGCCTCGGCCAGCGCGGGGGCGAGTTCGCCCTTCGTCTCGACGCGGCGCATGCCTCGGCCACCACCACCGGCGACGGCCTTCGCGAAGACCGGGAAGCCGATGCCGTCGGCTTGGGCGACCAGCTCCTCCACGTCGGATGACGCCTCGGTGGACCGCAGCACGGGGACTCCGGCTTCGATCGCGTGATGCTTGGCCTCGACCTTGTTGCCAGCCATCTCGAGCACCTTCGACGGCGGTCCGATGAAGACGATGCCGTTCGCCGCGGCCTTCTCGGCGAGTTCGGGGTTCTCCGAGAGGAATCCGTATCCGGGGTAGATCGCGTCGGCTCCCGATTCGAGAGCGACGCGGATGATCTCGTCGACGTCGAGGTAAGCGCGCACGGGGTGGCCGCGCTCACCGATCTCATACGCCTCATCGGCCTTGAGCCGATGCTGCGAGCCCCTGTCCTCATAGGGGAACACCGCGACCGTGCGCGCCCCGACTTCGAACGCGGCTCTGAACGCGCGGATTGCGATCTCACCGCGGTTGGCCACAAGGATCTTCTGGAACATGCACACCTCTGATGACTCGTTGTACGCCGTTTACGACGCTCACGGGGCGGGGCTGAGTGTTCTCCAAGCCTAGGGGACGGTAACGTGGTGTCCGTGCACGTACTCAGCGTCAGCTCTCTCAAGGGAGGCGTCGGCAAGACGACCGTGACTCTCGGACTGGCCTCAGCGGCTTTCGCCCGAGGCGTCCGGACCCTCGTCGTCGACCTCGACCCGCAATCCGATGTGTCCACAGGCATGGACATCCAGGTCGCCGGACGACTCAACATCGCCGATGTCCTGGCGAACCCGAAGGAGAAGGTCGTCCGACAGGCGATCACCTCCAGCGGCTGGGCGAAGGTGCACCCCGGCACGATCGATGTGCTCATCGGCAGCCCTTCCGCGATCAACTTCGACGGCCCGCACCCGAGCGTGCGCGATGTCTGGAAGCTCGAGGAGGCACTGGCCGCGGTCGAGAGCGACTACGACCTGGTGCTGGTGGACTGCGCACCGTCCCTGAACGCCCTCACCCGCACGGCATGGGCCGCGAGCGACCGCGTCATGGTGGTCACCGAGCCCGGGCTCTTCTCCGTGGCGGCTGCCGACCGTGCGCTGCGCGCGATCGAGGAGATCCGTCGCGGGCTCTCCCCCCGCCTTCAGCCGCTCGGCATCGTCGTCAACCGCGTGCGCCCGCAGTCGATCGAGCACCAGTTCCGCATCAAGGAACTGCGCGACATGTTCGGCCCGCTGGTGCTGTCGCCCCAGCTGCCGGAGCGCACGTCGCTGCAGCAGGCGCAGGGTGCGGCCAAGCCGCTGCACATCTGGCCGGGAGACTCCGCTCAGGAGCTCGCAGCCGACTTCGACCTTCTCCTGGACCGGATCATCCGCACGGGCCGCGTGCCGGTGCCTGAGGCCGGGCCTCAGGCCTGAGCGGCACCGCACGAAGAACGCGCCCGGCGATGCCGGGCGCGTTTTTTGATGCGAGGTATCAGGCGCTGCGCTTCGCGCGGCGCGCGCCGAGTTCGTCGACGGGGTCGGGCGCGGTGGGGTCGAACTCCACGAGGGTCGATTCGACCTCGCGCAGCACCTTGCCCACGGCGATGCCGAAGACGCCCTGGCCGCGGCTGACGAGGTCGATGACCTCGTCGTTCGACGTGCACAGGTAGACGGACGCGCCGTCGCTCATCAGAGTGGTTCCGGCCAGGTCGCGGATGCCTGCGGCACGCAGCTGCTCGACCGCGATGCGGATCTGCTGCAGTGAGATGCCGGTGTCGAGCAGACGCTTGACGAGCTTGAGCACGAGGATGTCACGGAAGCCGTACATGCGCTGCGATCCGGATCCGCTCGCGCCGCGGACGGTGGGCTCCACCAGTTCGGTACGAGCCCAGTAGTCGAGCTGACGGTACGTGATGCCGGCGGCGCGAGCGGCGACCGCACCGCGGTACCCGACCTCGTCATCCATCGCGGGCAGACCGTCCGTGAAGAGGAGTTCGGTGACGAACCGCGGGTCGCCTGACAGCTCATCCGCATTCATATGAAGTCCTCCCTGAAGCAATTAACTCCACGCTAGAGCAGTGCCCCGGCACCGGCAATGACATCCGCCCATCGGCGAAGGTGTGTCGCAACCAGTTCGTTACGAAAGCACTCGGGTGAGGGCTTCCCTGACGAAGAGCGAGCGCACTTCGTCGATCTTCGTCGCGAGCTCGGGCGCCATCTCGCGCGCCTTGCCCCTGGATGTGGCATCCGTTCGGCGCAGCAGAGCCGACATCGCCGATTCGATCAGCGAAACCTCGCGTTCCGCGCTCTGACGCAGCGTGCGCAGGTGACGCGGCTCGATCCCGTGGCGGTCGAGCGCGACGAGGCCGCGCAGCAGGGTGACCGTCGTCTCCGGATACGTCTCGGCCGCCGCGATGATGCCCGTGCTGATGGCGTCGTTCAGGATCTGCGGGCCTGCTCCGGCCGCCGAGAGCAGCTCATCGCGCCGATAGCGCCTCGGCGCGGGGGTGATCGACGGCGGTGGCGGGAACGCGGCTGCGGAGTCACCGTTCGCCTCGGCCTCGTCCAACTGCTCGCGGATGACGCTCAACGGCAGGTAGTGGTCGCGTTGCAGGGTGAGCCCGAGGCGCAGCCTGTCGATGTCCGCCTGCGAGAACTTGCGGTAGCCGGAGTCGGTGCGCGACGGGCTGACGATGCCCTGCACCTCGAGGAAACGCAGCTTGCTGGAGGTGAGATCGGGGAACTCTGGAGTGAGGCGGGCGAGTACCTGACCGATACTCAGAAGACCCGCGGACGCAGAGCGATCGCGGGCGTGAAGCGCCACCATCAGGCGTTCGCCGCCGGGAGGTCAGCGGTCGAGGCGAAGAAGTTCAGCCGGAACTTGCCGACTCGCAGTTCGTAGCCGTTCTCCAGTGTGCTGCGATCGACGCGCTCACCGTTGACGTACGTGCCGTTGAGCGAGCGCTGATCGGTGATCTCGAAGGTATGGCCGTTGCGGGTGATCTCCGCGTGACGACGCGAGACGGTGACGTCGTCGAAGAAGATGTCGGCCTCGGGGTGACGCCCGATGGTGGTGACGTCGGTGTCGAGCAGGTAGCGGGCCCCCGCCAGCGCGCCGGAGCGGACGAGCAGTAGTGCGGATCCGGCGGGCAGCGCCGCGATCGCTGCCTGCTCCACGTCGGTGAGCTCTGCGCCGAAGGGCACGAAGGAGAGATCGGAGTCGTGTCCGAAGGTCTGCGTCGCGTCGTGCCTCTGCTCGCCGCCGCGATGAATTGCGGCGTCGCCTGCTGATCGGCTGTCGTTGTCTGTCACGGTGGCCCTCCTCGTGAGTCCAGACTAACTGATCACACGCCGCCGCCGGGAGGGTCTGTGCGAGTCAGCGCTCACACACCGGGGTTTCCTATGCTGGGACTGTGCGCACCCTCACAGTTCGACGTTCCCCCGCCCCGATCCTGCTGGCCGCGACGCTGCTCGCCGCCTTCCTCGTGCTCTTCGCGTGGCCCCAGCCCGCAGCGGCCCATGACTCCCTCATCGACTCGAACCCGGCCGCGGACTCGACCGTCGAGACGCTTCCCGACGAGCTCTCACTGACCTTCAGCGCCGCACTCATCGGCGGCGACGGCTCCACCGATGTCGTCGTGACCGACGCCGAGGGCAACGATTTGACCGACGGGGAGGCGACTCTGGACGGCGCCATGGTCGTCCAGCCGCTCGCCTCGGGCGGAACCGCTGGTCAGTACCACGTGATCTGGAAGGTCGTCTCCAGCGACGGGCACCCGACCTCCGGCGAGTTCGGGTTCAGTGTGAGCACCGGTGCGGCAGGAGATGCGCCGCCTGCTGCAGAGCCGACGACCGAGCCGGAAGAGACCACGACGGCCGCCCCCACGGTGCCGGCGTCCGAGGATCCGAGCATGACCTCCGGGTTCTCGATATCCGCGCCCTGGATCATCGGCGGCGCAGTGGTGCTGCTGATCGCGGCGTTCATCATCTTCATGGTCGTCCGCGGCAGGCGCGGTTCGTCGGGCCCTCGTTCCGATTCCGACGCCCCTGCAGAGCGATAGGCTTTAGACATGCCACATTTCGACGTCGTCATCCTCGGCGCGGGCCCCGGCGGGTACGTCGCCGCAGTCCGCAGCGCACAGCTCGGTCTGAAGACCGCGGTCATCGAAGAGAAGTACTGGGGCGGTGTCTGCCTCAACGTCGGCTGCATCCCCTCCAAGGCTCTCCTGAAGAACGCAGAGCTCGCCCACACGCTGAACCACAAGGCCGAGTTCTTCGGCATCTCCGGTGAGTTCACGATCGACTTCGGCAAGGCGTTCGACCGCTCGCGCGAGGTCGCCAACGGCCGGGTCAAGGGCATCCACTTCCTCATGAAGAAGAACAAGGTGACCGAGTTCGACGGACGCGGAACCTTCACCGGCCCGAAGGCCATCTCCGTGGCCAAGGCCGACGGCACGACCGAAGAGGTCACGTTCGACAACGCGATCATCGCGACCGGCTCGAAGGTGCGCCTGCTGCCTGGCGTCGAGCTCAGCGAGAACGTCGTCACGTACGAGGAGCAGATCCTCAGCCGCGAGCTGCCCGACTCGATCGTCATCGTCGGCGCGGGCGCCATCGGCATGGAGTTCGCCTACGTCCTCACCAACTACGGCGTGAAGGTCACGATCATCGAGTTCCTCGACCGCGCACTCCCCAACGAGGATGCGGACGTGTCGAAGGAGATCACGAAGCAGTACAAGAACTACGGTGTCGACATCCTCACCTCCACCAAGGTCGAGAAGGTCGTCGACAACGGCTCGTCCGTCACGGTCACCTACACCGGCAAGGACGGTAACCAGGCCTCGATCGAGGCCGGCAAGGTGCTCATGTCCGTCGGCTTCGCGCCGAACGTCGAGGGCTTCGGACTCGAGGCGACCGGTGTGAAGCTCACCGAGCGCGGCGCGATCGACATCGACGACCACATGAAGACGAACGTCGACGGGATCTACGCGATCGGCGACGTCACCGCGAAGCTGCAGCTCGCGCACGTCGCGGAGGCACAGGGTGTCGTCGCGGCCGAGACCATCGGCGGGGCAGAGACCCAGACGCTGGGTGACTACCGGATGATGCCGCGTGCGACGTTCTGCTCGCCGCAGGTCGCCTCGTTCGGCCTCACCGAGCAGCAGGCCAAGGACGAGGGCCGCGAGATCAAGGTCTCGACCTTCCCCTTCATGGCCAACGGCAAGGCGCACGGCCTCGGCGAGCCCGTGGGCTTCGTCAAGTTGATCGCGGATGCCGAGCACCTCGAGCTCATCGGCGCGCACATGATCGGCCCCGACGTCTCCGAGCTCCTGCCCGAGCTGACGCTGGCGCAGAAGTGGGACCTCACCGCTCTCGAGCTCGCCCGCAACGTGCACACGCACCCGACGCTGTCGGAGGCCCTGCAGGAGGGCTTCCACGGCCTCGCCGGCCACATGATCAACTTCTGATCGGCCCGCACAGTCCGGACAAGAAGAACCCGGCTTCCGAATTCGATTCGGAAGCCGGGTTCTTCTTCATTCCTGTCCTATCGCGGGAACTCTGCAAGGGTCTCGGCCACGACCTGGCCGACCACTTCGGTCGCGGCATCCCTGTCGGCGGGAACCAGTCCGATCCGCGTCCGACGGTCGAGCACATCATCGGAATCCAGCGCTCCTTCGCCGCGCACCGCGAACGCCACCTCGGCGCGGATGACGTCGATGCCCTCGGCCACGCGCCCCGCGCCGCCTGAGCCGCCCGCCGCGAGGACTGCTGCGGCTTCCGCCCCGTAGCGTGCACGGAGAGTCGCCGACGAACGACGGAAGGCGCCCGGGTCCGCGATCGGCACCGGCGAACCGGGTGCTCCGACGAGCGGCAGGCGATCGGTGCGGCACCCTGGGTCGTCGATGCCTGCCTGCCGGCAGGCGAGGTCGACGGCATCCTTCGCCATGGCGCGATACGTCGTGAGCTTGCCGCCGAGGATGCCGACGGCGCCGTTCGACGACACCTCGACGCGGTGACGACGGGAGATGTCCGCAGTCGAGTCGCCGGTACCGGATGCGACAAGAGGACGGAGTCCGGCGAACGCTCCGCGAACGTCGTTGCGCGTGAGGGGACGCTCCAGCACGCGTGACAGCGTGGTCAGCAGGAAGTCGATCTCGTCATCGGTCGGCGAAGGCACGTCCGGAATCGGATCGGGGGCGTCCACATCCGTGAGTCCGACGATGACTCGTCCGAGCTGGGTGGGCAGGGCGAACACGAAACGACTGACCGATCCGGGGTGCGGGGCGGTCAGCGCAGCGGTCGGATGGCCGAGGACCGCAGCATCCAGGACGATGTGGGTTCCCCTGCTGGGCCGGAGGCGGATGTCGGGATCGAGCTCTGCCGCCCACACGCCTGCGGCGTTGACGACGGCGCGGGCGCGCACCCGCAGCGAGCCACCGCCCAGCACGTCCTCCAGGGTCGCACCGTCGCCGTCGATGTCCGTCACTCGCGTGCGGGTGAGGATCTTCGCGCCATGGGCAGCCGCGGTCCTGGCGATCGCCGTCACGAGCCGGGCGTCGTCGATCAGCTGACCGTCGGAGGCGACCATCCCGCCCCGCAACCCGCGCCTGCTCAGAGCGGGGAACATGCCGATCGACTCCCCCACCGAGGCGCGATGCGGACGCGACAGCACGTCACCTGGCGTACGGGCGAAGCGGCGCAACCCGTCGCCGAGCAGGAATCCGATGCTCCCGACGGTGCGCTGTCTGAACGACACACCGTCCACGAACGGGAGCAGTTGCGACAGCGGCCGGATGAGGTGCGGCGCGATGCGCGTCATGAGCAGGTGGCGCTCGACGGCGCTCTCGCGGGCGACCGCCAGATCACCGGATGCGAGGTAGCGCAGCCCGCCGTGCACCAGTTTCGAGCTCCACCTGCTCGTGCCGAATGCAAGATCGTGCGCCTCGGCGAGGACGACGGAGAGTCCACGGCTCGCGGCATCCAACGCCACTCCGACGCCGGTCACGCCGCCGCCGATCACGAGCAGGTCGACCTCTCCGCCGTCGGCGAGCGTCTCCAGGTCGCGAGCGCGTCTCGAGACGTTCAGCATGGACGAGGCCCTGACCCCGCCGGCGGCTTCCTCGTTCCCCCCTCGTCGATTCATGCGAGCAGATATCCCTCCACGGCGCGGGTGAGCTCCCGCTCCCACTCCGCGGCGCCGATCAAGGACGAGACCGCATGGTGCGAGAGGATGGCGGACTGCACGATGAGCAGCAGCATGACCGACATGTCGCCCGGATCCCCTTCGCGGACCGTGCCTCCGGTCTGGCCACGGGCGATGGCGAGCTCGAGCCAGCGCAGCATCGCACGTTGGCTGGATCCGACCCGCTCGAGGCTGTACTGCGTGAACGCCTCCGGCTCTCGATCCAGCAGCCGCCCGAAGACGGGGTCGTGACGGAAGAGTTCGGCGAAGCGCATCACTTCTGCGACGAGCTGCGCGCCGGTGCGCACATCAGTCGACATCCTCATGATGATCGACACGGTCTGCCTGAGCAGAGCCGCACGCACCACCTCATCGGTGCCGGCCCATCGCCGGTAGATGGTCGGCCGGCTCACACGCGCGTCGCGTGCGAGTTCCGCGATCGTGAACCCGCCGGTCCCGCGCGATGCGATCAGGTCGGATGCCACGTCGAGCAGACGCGCGTCGACCTCGTCCCACACGGGTGGTTCGAATGCGCCGGCGGACACCATGACTGCTTGACGATCTTCCATGATGTGTCACACTGTAACGCATGACGACGGAGACGACACCGGCATCGACGACGAGCTGGAACGGCTGGGGCGATCCCGCGTTGGCCAAGGACCTTCCCCTGGCCGTGCGCGCGCTGCTGCCCACGATCCTCGGACGCATCCGCCGCCCCGAACCGCCGACCGCGCTGGCCGACGTCGTCGTGGCCGCCTCCGCTCTCACTGAGCAGGATCGCGCCGGCCTGATCTCGATCGTCGGCGACGATGCGCTTCACAGCGATGATGAGACGCGCATCCGCCACTCCGGTGGACGATCGACGCCCGATCTCCTTCGCCTCCGGCAAACGCATCAGGCGGTTCCGGACGCGGTCGTCTCGCCTGGTGATCACGATGAGGTGCTCCGCGTGCTCGGCTTCGCGGCAACGAACGGCATCGCGGCGATCCCGTTCGGCGGAGGGACCAGCGTCGTCGGCGCGCTCGCACCCGAACGCGGCGCGCACGAAGCCGTCATCGCGGTGGACCTGCGCCGCCTGAGCGGACTGCTGCACCTGGATGCGATCAACCAGGAAGCCCGCTTCCTCGCCGGCACCACGGGGCCCGAAGCCGAACGGCTGCTGACGGCGCACGGCTTCGAACTCGGACACTTTCCGCAGAGCTTCCTCTACGCGACACTCGGAGGGTTCGCATCGGCGCGCTCGTCCGGCCAGAACTCTGCCGGCTACGGCCGATTCGACACGATGGTCACCGCGCTGCGCGTCGCGACGCCCACCGGCGAGATCGCGCTCGGCGGGGCACCGGGGTCGGCCGCCGGTCCGGATCTGATGCGCCTCTTCCTCGGAGCCGAGGGCATCCTCGGCGTCATCACCGAGCTGAGCGTGCGGGTGCATCCGCTGCCCGAGACCCGCCGACACGAGGGATGGACCTTCCCTGATTTCGAACGCGGCGCCGATGCACTCCGCCGCGTGGCACAGCTCGCCACAGGACCGACGGTCATCCGGCTCTCTGACGAGGTCGAGACCGGGATCGGTCTTGCGCAGCATGGGCGTGTGGGCAAAGCCCTGGCGAAGGGATGCAGTGCGGTCACCGTGTTCGAAGGAGATGCCGCATCCGTCGCAGAACGTCACGAGCGCACGGCACGCGTGCTCACCGGCGCTGGTGGACGCCCGACTGGGCCGGCCTCTGCGGAGGAATGGGCGCGCGGACGCTTCGGGGCCCCCTACCTGCGCGATGCACTGCTGGATCACGGTGCCTTCTGCGAGACGCTGGAGACCGCAGCCACCTGGGCGGACCTCCCCCGTCTGAAGGCTGCCGTCACCGACGCCATCCGCTCCGGATTCGGCGAGCACGGCTCGAAATCGCTGATAATGTGCCACATCTCGCACATCTACCCCACCGGTGCGGCGTTGTACTTCACGATCATCGGGAACATGCGCGGTGATGTGCTCGACGAGTGGAACTGCATCAAGGCGGGCGTGAACGACGCGATCCTCGCACACGGGGGCACCATCAGCCATCATCACGGCGTGGGGCGGGACCACGCGCCCTGGTTCTCACGCGAGGTCGGCGAGGGCGGGATCCGTCTGCTGCGTGCGGTGAAGGACGAGCTCGACCCCTCCGGGATCATGAATCCTGGGGCACTGCTGCCGGCAGTCGCCCGCGCGAGGAGCTGACATGCGGCATGTCTTCGTCCTCGCCAATCCCGAATCAGGACGCGGCAGAGGAACCGCTGCCCGCGATGCCGCGGTCGCACGCCTGCGTGAACTCGGCCTGCGTGTCTCGGAGCGCACAGGATCATCCGTCGACGACACCAGACGATTCGCCGCCGAAGCGGTCGCCGCACGACCGGACGCCCTCGTGATCGTCGGCGGCGACGGAACCCTGGCGATCGTGCTCGATGTGCTCGTCGGCTCCGGCATTCCACTCGTGCTGGTGCCGGCCGGCACGGGCAACGATCTCGCACGTGCTCTCGGCATCCCCTTCGGATCCCCCGATTCCGCCGCCGTCGCCGCGATGGCCGCCGCGCACGGAGTCTCCCGGTCTCTCGACGTCGGAGAAGCGATCTGCCCCGACGGCGCCGCGCATTTCCTCACCGTCGCCGCCCTCGGCTTCGACGCCAAGGTGAGTGAGCGCACCAATTCCCTCCGCTGGCCGCGCGGCCGGGCCCGTTACTACCTGGCGATGGTCATCGAGCTGATCCGCTTGAGACCCATGGCATTCGCCTTGCGCGCGGACGGCGCCGAGATTCCGCTCTCGCACGGCACGCTGATCGCCGTCGGCAACACCCGCAGTTATGGCGGCGGAATGCCCGTGTGCCCGCAGGCCGATCCGCACGACGGCCTCTTCGATGTCGTCCATGTCGCGCCCGTCGGCAGGATCACCTTGATCGGGCTTCTGCCGCGGCTGCTGCGCGGCACGCATGTGCGACTGCCGCAGGTGACGACCCTGCGCGCCGCCGAGGTCGACGTCTCCGCTCCCGGACTCGTCGTCTATGCCGACGGCGAGCGCATCGGGTCCGAGAGCGTCAAGATCCGCATGATCCCCGCCGCGCTCAGCGTCCTGCTGCCCTCCGCCGATGGCGATCACGAGACCCCCGACCCGCGGAAGGCGCACTGATGAACGAACGCTTCGATCACGACGTCGTGATCATCGGCTCCGGCTTCGGCGGCTCTGTGGCTGCCCTGCGATCGGTGGAGAAGGGCTACCGCGTGCACGTGTACGAAGCCGGACGCCGCTTCGAGGACGACGACTTCGCGAAGACCTCATGGGATGTCAGGCGTTACCTGTGGGCACCCGCCCTCGGATGCTTCGGCGTGCAGCGCATCCACAAACTGCCTCACGTCATGATCCTCGCCGGGGCCGGTGTCGGCGGCGGATCGCTCAACTACGCGAACACGCTCTACCGGCCCGGCGCTGAGTTCTTCGTCGATGCGCGCTGGCCCGACGGATTCGATTGGGAGAGAGAACTCGATCCGCACTATGCGACGGCACGGCGGATGCTGGGCGTCGTGGAGCATTACCCCCACACCGGCCCCGTCGAGCGGATCATGGCCGGGGCCGCCGAGGACCTCGGCGTGGGCGGCACATTCCGCCACGCGCCGGTCGGCGTGTACTTCGGCACGCCGGGTGTGACCGCGCCCGACCCCTACTTCTCGGGCGACGGCCCTGCACGCACCGGATGCACGCTGTGCGGCAACTGCATGGTGGGCTGTCGTGTCGGAGCGAAGAACACTCTGGCGAAGAACTACCTCGCCCTCGCCGAGCGGCGTGGTGTCACGATCGAACCGTTGCGCACGGTCGTCGAGGTGAAGCCACTGACCGGCGGCGGCTACCGCGTGACGACTGTGCGCAGCGGAGCGTGGGTCCGACGACCGCGCACTGTGACGGCGGAACAGGTCGTGTTCGCCGGCGGCACCTGGGGAACGCAATCGCTCCTGCACCGGATGAAGGCGACGGGTGCGCTCCCCCTGCTGCCCGATTCCCTCGGGCACCTCACCAGGACCAACTCCGAGGCGCTCGACGGCGCCATCTCGGTCGCCGTACCCGACGATGTCGGCCTCGCGGACGGCGTCGCGATCACGACCTCGTTCCACGTCGACGAGCGCACTCACGTGGAGAACGTGCGATACGGTCCCGGGTCGAACCTGATGGGTATGCTCGCCACCGGGCTGGTAGACGGCGGCCGTCCGCTCTTCGCCCGGCTGGGCTCGCTGATCGGCCAGGTGCTCCGCGCTCCCCTCACCGCCCTCCGGCTCGGCTCCCTGCGGCGCTGGAGCGAGCGCGGCATCATCGCGCTCGTCATGCAGACCGCGGACAACTCGCTCACGCTCTCGGTGAAACGGCGCTTCGGCCGCTACCGCCTCACCAGCGCGCAGGGCGAGGGCGAGCCGAATCCCTCGTATCTGCCGGGCGCGCACCTCGCCGCCAGGGCGATCGCAGCTCGGCTCGAGAAGGAAGGCGGTATACGGACCGAGGCACGCGGCTCGTGGCCGGAGGTGTTCGGCATACCGTTGACCGCGCATTTCCTCGGCGGCGCGATCGTCTCCGCCTCCCCGCAACAGGGTGTCGTCGACGCGTACCACCGCATCTGGGGCTATCCGGGCCTGCACGTCGTCGACGGCGCCGCCGTACCGGCCAACCCGGGTGTGAACCCCTCCCTGACGATCACCGCGATGGCTGAGCGGGCCATGGCGCGCTGGCCGGCGCACGGAGAACCGGATTCACGGCCGCCGCAGTGAGGCTCACAGGCCGCGCATGGTGATCAGATCCGCGGCGCTGCGGCGCAGCGGAGGCGATCCGAGTGCCCTGATCACCGCGTTGCGGGTGCCAAGGCCGACACCGCGGGCCGGCTCCCCCATGCTCATGTAGAACCACGAACGCCGCTGGGCCCGAGCGGCCGAGCGCAGCGCGCGTCGTCCGTAGGCATGGAAGTCGGGCTCAGTGCCTCCCGACGACTTCTCGATGGCCGCCGCGAGGTGCCGCGCGGCGTTCCACCCGAGGTTCATGCCCTGACCACCGATCGGACTCGTCTCATGAAGGGCGTCACCGAGGAGCACGACACGGCCCACGACCGCACGCGCCGCACGATGCTGTCGCGCGCGAAACGGCGTCGGCGGGAGCGCGAGGTCGGGCCGGATCCCGGTGCGCTCCTCGATCTCCTGCAAGAACGCCGCCTCATCGCGCAGCCGCTCCAGCGGATCGGCCACCACCCAGCGTCTGCGTCCCTCCGGAAGAGGAAAGGACTCCACGATGCCGGCGGGCTCGCAGTACAGGCTCACCCTCCTGCCCGGCTCATCGTCGGCGACGTCCGCCATCGCATACGTGCCGCTGCCGCGCGTCTCCCGCCACTCGACGCCCAGGCGGCGGCGTACCCCGCTGCGCACCCCGTCCGCTGCGACGACGATGGATGCGGTGACCTCCCTGGCCACGCCCTCCGACTCGGCCGTCAGGCGTACGACCTCGCCCTCATCGCGGACGTCGCTCACCGCATGACCGAGATGCACGGCATCCGGCTGCAGATCGGCGAGACGCTCCGAGAGCAGCGCATGCGTGCGGCGCTGCGGAAGGATCAGCACCTGCTGGCGAGGAGTGAAGGAGACCGAGGCGAGCACGCGGCCTCCGCAGAGCACGTCGCCGCCGTCCAGCGCCAGCGCCAGGCGTGCGGCCTCCGCTCCCACTCCGACCGCGTCGAGAGCAGCGCGGCCGGGAGGGTGGATGCCGATCGCCCTGGAGCGGTCGTCATCCGAGGTGCGCTGTTCGAACACCGCGACGTCGACGCCGCTCTGCGCCAGCAGGCAGGCCAGCAGCAGTCCGACGGGCCCGCCGCCGACGACTGCGACGTCATGATCCGTCATCTGCGCCCTCGTACCGCAGTTCGAGCCGCGCGGGGAAACCGGTCCGCACCTGCCAGCCGCGTGGCACCACGGCGGAGAGTTCGGCGGGCGTGTACGCCCGGCGGATGCTGGCGAGCCCGTCGGGGCGGATGAACGATCCGGTGAGCAGATTCCTCGCGAACGGCAAGGTGGCGACGGCGAACCCTCGGTAGGCGAACCCGCTGCGTGCGATGTCCCGATGGATGACGAGCCCGTCCTCGTTGACGAGCGCCACCGAATCCTGCACCACCGCGCCCAGTTCGCCGTCGCTCAGATGGTGCAGCAGATGGTTGGAGATCACGATGTCGAACGTCTCGCCGGCAGCAACGAGATCACTCGTGTACGCGCAGCGGTACTGCACCGCTCCGCCGCGACCGCGTGCCCACCGGATCGCTCTCGCATCGGCATCCAGTGCGGTGATCTCGATCGCCAGTCCGTCGTCGTGCGACCAGTCGGCGAGCGCGCGCGACACATCGCCGCCGCCCGCACCGACATCGAGCAGGGTGATCGGCCGTCTTCTGGCGAGTGGACGGATGTCCCGCCGGTACACACCGCGCCATCGCGAGACGACGGCGTTGACCAGGGCGAAGCGCTCGTAGGTGCGCTCGAGCATCTGAGGGTCCGCATCCGGATCGTCCATCAGCTCGCGCTCGTCGACGGCGCGGACCGAGAGGTCAGCCCTCATGCCGCTGCGTCACCGGCGCGACGACGGTCATCAACGCGGATTCGGCGGTGAGACCGGGTCCGAAAGCCATCGCCGCCACGCGTTCCCCGCCCTGCGCATCCTCCAGGATCCGGCTCATGACGAACAGCACCGTGGCGCTGGACATGTTGCCGTACTCCCGCAGGACTTCCCTCGCCGGCACGAGCTGCGCCTCGGACAGCAGCAGCTTCTCCTCCACACGGTCCAGGATGCTCCGGCCGCCGGGATGGATCGCCCAATGCGCGACGAGCTCTCCGATCTCGTCCTTGGCGAACGCGTCGGCCAGCGGCTCCTCCTCGGCGTACAGAGGCCGCAGCGCGTCGTGGATGTGATCGCCGATGAGCTGCGGGACGGCCGTCGAGAGCACCATCTCGAAGCCGTTGTCGCCGATCGTCCACGCCATGTCCTTCTTGCCCTCGGGGATGACGCCGGTGTGGAAGCGGTCGAGAGCGAGTCCGGCGACCTCGGACCCGAAGACCCGTGAGGTGACGAGTCCCGCCGCAGCGCCGTCGGCGAAGAGCGAGGTCGCGACGATCATGTCGGGGTCATCGGTGGAGCGCAGATGCAGCGTGCACAGTTCGACGCTGACGACCAGCACCACGGCATCCGGATCCCCGGCGCAGAACTCGCTCGCCGCTCGCAGCGCCGGCATCGAGGCATAGCAGCCCATGAAACCGAAATGCTGACGGCGCACGCCCTCCCGCAATCCGAGGGCGCGTGCGATCTCGTAGTCCGGGCCCGGCGCGTAGAACCCGGTGCACGAGACGGTGATGACGTGAGTGACGTCAGCGGCGGTGATGTCGGGATCGGCGTCGAGCGTGCGCCTGGCCGCCTCGACGAACAGCAGCCCCGCCTCTCGGATGTACACCTCGTTGCGCGCCTTCGTGCCCGGATCGAGCAGCAGGCCGGTGTCGCGGTCGAAGAACTGCGGCGAAGAGGCGTCTGAAGAGAACGAAAGCTCCTCCAGCACCGTGTGCCGGGTGTCGATCCCCGATCCGTTGAACGACGCCGAGACGATGCGCTTGGCGAGACGGCTGATCTCGGGCTGCGCGGCGAAGACGTCTCGTACCTGCTCCTGCTCCAGCACCGTCTCCGGCACGATCGTCTGAATGGAGCGCAGTACAGCAGGTGGCGTCATGTGTGTCACTCAAGCACGACACTGCCTTCGCGGGGAAGGGGCTTGCGCTCAGAAGCCGAGTGCGCGAGCGAGTTTGGATCCGGATGCCGCGTGCCTGCCGCCCGCCGCGAAGACCGCGGCCTCGACGGCCGCGAAGAACGCCTCGCGTCCTGCGGCGTCCGCCGGAGCGGCAGGGCCCAGCTCCATCTCCCATTCGCGCCATTCGCGCTCGGTCCCGGAGCGGAGATCCGTGGCACGCACGTGATCGTCGACGAACTCGGCGACGATGCCGCCCTGTCCGGTGAGCAGGTAGGCGGTGCGATCGTTGCGGATGCGTGCGAGCGGTGCGAGCGGATCGGTCGTCCAGCGTGAGATGGCCGTGGTCACGGCATCGGGCACAGCGTCGGAATCGCCCAGCGGCCAGCCGAGCTCGAGACGTCCGTCGCCCTCGCGCGGCCCCTTGACGTGCCAGCCCTCGTCCGGACCACCGGTGCGGCGGCGCAGCGCGACGCCGGCTCGCGACAGCGTGGCATCCACCGTGTCGAGGTATGCGGCATCGAGCGCGCGATGCTCGCCGGAGGTCACCGCATCCACGCCGGGAACCGCATCCCAGGCAGGAAGAGGCGTATCGGTGTCGACGTCGTACTTGCGCTCGACCTCGACAGTGCGAGAAGGCTCAGTCGTCACTGTTCTCAGGCGTCGCTGTCAGTCGTCGCTGGGCGTGATGTCGTCGCTGGACTCGACGAACCAGAATCCGACCTCGGTGGGCCCGTCGCTCGCGCCGGTGTTCGCCGCGGCTGCGGTGCCTCGTCGGTAGACGACCTGGGTCGCGCCGTACGGTGCGATCAGTCTGTCCTGCTCGATGTCTTCGAGCGGGAGGATCTGCCCGTCGAGCGGGCCGTCGTGAAGTCGTGCGATTGCCATGTGCTCACCATAGTCCTGAGTGCGCGGCGTGGTGCTCACGCCACGGCGACGCCGAGTACCGCACCGATGATCATCCAGGGGCCGAAGGCGATGCGGGTGGAGCGGTCGGCCCTGCGCAGTGCCATGAGGGCGAGTGCGTAGAGCGCGCCGAGGACGAAGGCGGATGCCGCGCCGACGGCGAGCGCCTGCCAGCCGTGCCAGCCCAGCATCAGGCCGATCAGCGCGGCGAGCTTCACATCTCCCCCTCCGATGCCGCCCCTGCTCGCGCCGCGCAGCACGGCGTAGACGCCGCCGAGCACCAGCATGCCGATCACGGCGCCGATCAGTGGACCGCTGCGGCCCGTCACCAGCGCGTCGACCCCCACCAGTGCCAGCAGCGCCGCGAGCGTCGGCAGCACGATCCGGTTGGGCAGCCGGTGCGTGCGCGCGTCGATCGCGAGCAGCCAGACGCCGATGCCGGCCAGCGCGATGTGCACGAGCACGACGACCACGTCGTACGGCGTCACGGCTGAGGGCATGCCCGAAGGTTACGAGAACGGCGGATGCCGTGGATGAGGGCCTGTGGATAACCCGGCATCGCCGGGGCAGGTCAGAGATCGATGATGTCGAGATCGACGGTGAGCATGTCGCCTTCTTCTATGCCCTGCGCGTCGCGGATCGCCTTCTTCAGCGGCAGCACGAAGGCGTTGTCGCTGAAGAAGATCGAGGTCCGCCAGATGGAGGCGCCGATCCTGGCCTGCACGCGCAGCGAACCGAAGCCCCGTTTCGGTGCCGGTAGTTCGCGGAGCTCCAGCGAGAGCTCTTCGGGCAGGGTCGCGAAGTACCACGACTCCACGCGCTTGTCCCAGCGCGTGACCGGACTCTCGAACTCGATCTGCATGCGTCAACGCTACCCGGTGAACGGTTGTCGGATGTGCGAATTACCATGATGGTTCCACTTGCTTTATTCGTAGATAGATTCGAGGATGGATGCATGGGCACCGCACTCTCCGCCCCTTCCGCTCTCCTCCGTGAGAGCGACGCCTCCCGCACGAGCACGGCCTCGCGCGCTCAGGAGGTGCATCGCCTGCGCGGTGAGATCGCCCGCATGCAGCGGCGGCGCAGCGATGTGCCCTTCCTCCCTCTCGACCCCGCACTGGAGGGTCTTCTGCCCGATCCCGGCCTGCGGGTCGGCTCCTCCTACTCGCTCTCCCCCTCGCCGAGCCTCCTGGGCGCTCTGCTCGCCGCCCCCTCGCAGAAGGGATCGTGGTGCGCGATCATCGGCATGCCCACGATCGGCGTCGAGGCGATGGCAGGGTTCGGAGTCGAGCTGGAGCGTCTCGTCCTCGTACCCGACCCTGGTCCGCGCTGGCTCACGGTCGCCACCGCGCTCTCCGAGGTGATCCCCCTCATCGCGGTGCACCCGCGCAGCAGGGTCGCCGATGCCGACATCGCCCGGCTGAACGCGCGGCTGCGCGATCGCGGCTGCACGCTGCTGGTCACGGCGCCCTGGCCGCAGAGCGAGGCGACGATCCGCGTGGAGGAGACCGAATGGCACGGCCTGGGCTCCGGCTGGGGTCTCCTCGCCGATCGCACCGTGACCCTGCGCGCATCGGGGCGGAGGCATGAGGCCCCGAGCCGGGTGCGGGTGCGGATGCCCACCTCGCTCGGCCGCGTGGATGCCGCTCCGGCGCCCCTGCGCCCGGTGGCTCCGCTGCCCGTACCCGCACCCCGGACGATCAGCGCCGAATCCGACAGGTGGGCGGTGGCCGGATGAGCATGCCTCCTCGTCATCTCGTGCTGTGGCTGCCGGACTGGCCGGTGCGGGCGGCACTCGGAGCGCCACCCGCAGAGGAGCCGGTCGCCGTCGTTCAGGGGAACATCGTGATCGCGTGCTCGACGTCCGCCAGGGCACAGGGCGTACGACGTGGTCAGCGCCGCCGGCTCGCGCAGACCCGCTCCCCTGCGCTGCGCCTGATTCCCGCCGACCCCCGTCGTGACGAGAGGGCGTTCCTGCCCGTGCTGCGCCTGCTGGAAGAGCTGGTGCCCGGCGTGCAGCCGCTGCGCCCAGGACTCGCCGCACTGCGCGCCCGCGGTGCGGCCCGCTACTACGGCGGAGAGGAGCAGGCGGCGCTGCGCCTCATCGATGCCCTCGCCGAGCACGAGCATCCCGATGCCCGTGCCGCCATCGCCGACGGGCTCTTCACCGCAGAGCAGGCGGCGCGTCTGGCGATGCCGGCTCTCGTCGTCGAGCCCGGCGGCGCGCGGGAGTTCCTCGCCCCTCTCCCCGTGCAGGCGCTGGGCGACGAAGAGGTCACCGCCCTGCTCGGCAGACTGGGCGTCCGCACCCTGGCGGAGTTCGCCGCCCTCGCCGAGACCGACGTCCGCGACCGGCTGGGCGAGCGCGGTGCGAGATTGCATGCCCTGGCGTCCGGCGCCGATTCCCGGCCACTGGTGCCGCAGCATCCTGAACCGGAGCTCGCACGCGAAGTCGTGTTCGAGAGCCCCCTCGAGCAGGCCGATCAGGTGGCGTTCGCGGTGAGGCAGACAGCGGATGCCGTGACCGCGGCTCTCGCCGAGCTCTCGCAGGTGTGCACCGAGGTGCGGATCGACCTGACCGACGACGACGGGGCGATCTCGTCGCGGGTGTGGTTGCACCCCACCTCCTTCGAGGCGAGTGACCTGGTCGATCGGGTGCGCTGGCAGCTGGAGTCGCTCTCCGCTCCCGCGAAGAGCACGCCCGCCCTCGCGACCCCTGATCGCACGTCGGCCGGCATCGTCGAGGTGCGGATCGTACCGACCAGGGTCGATGACAGCGCCCACCATCAGCCGGGCCTCTTCGGGCAGGGGCCGCAGCAGCGGCTGCACCATGCCGTCTCCCGGGTGCAGGCGATGCTGGGCCATCGCGGCGTCGTCACCCCCGTCGTCATCGGCGGACGCCGGCTGTCCGATCGACAGCTGCTCCAGCCATGGGGAGACAGAGTGCCGCCGGAGCGCGATGCCGCCCTGCCATGGCCGGGCAGCCTGCCTCCGCCGTATCCGTCCGAGGTGTTCGACCCGCCGCTGCCGGCACGGGTGACCGCGGCGGACGGCACGCCGCCGCGGGTGGACGAGCGTGGCGCGCTCTCCGCCGCCCCCGCATGGATCGAAGAGGCAGCGGTATCGGGCTGGGCGGGCCCATGGCCGCTGCGCGAGCACACTTGGGACAAGACTCAGGGGCGCCTCGCACAGCGCCTCCAGATCGTCGACGAGTCGCAGCGCGCCTGGTTGGTGCTCTGGGAGCACGATTCGTGGTGGGTCGAGGGGCGGTACCGCTGATGGGCTGGCACAACCCGCCGCTGACCTGGAAGGAGCTCGAGCAGACCCTCAGCGGGCGCGCGCCCTCCGAGCCGGCAGAGCCCCGGCCACGACCCGACCCAGGGCCGGTCAGCCGTCGCCGCGCACCGACGGCTCCGCCGACGGTCACCCCGCCCGAAGATGCGGTCCCCTACGCCGAGCTGCACGCGCACACGTCGTACTCGTTCCTCGACGGCGCGTCCTCCGCCGAGGAACTGCTCGCCGAGGCCACGCGGCTCGGGCTCACGGCGCTCGCCATCACCGACCACGACGGCTTCTACGGCGCCGCCAGATTCGCCGAGGTCGCCGATCTGATGAGGGCCAGGGCTCAAGCCGAAGGACAGCGCGGAGCGCAGAAGCAGCTGCAGACCGTCTTCGGCGCCGAGCTGTCGCTCGGGCTCCCCGCTCCGCAGGGCGGCGTTCCCGACCCCGCGGGCGAGCATCTGCTGGTGCTCGCCCGCGGGCTCGAGGGTTATCACCGTCTCTCCGGAGCGATCACCAGGGCGCAGCTGCGCGGCGGAGAGAAGGGGCGCCCGGTCTACGACCTCGATGATCTGGCCGCGAGCGCGGACGGGAACTGGACGATCCTCACCGGATGCCGCAAGGGTGGTGTGCGCCAGGGGCTCGCGGCAGGCGACGCCGAGACACCGCTGCGCCGCCTCGTCGAGCTGTTCGGCCGCGACAGCATCGCCGTCGAGCTCTTCGACCACGGCGATCCGCAGGACACCCGTCGCAACGACGCCCTCGCCGACCTCGCCGCTGCGCACCGCCTCCCCGTGGTGGCGACGAACAACGTGCACTACGCGACTCCGCAGCGCGCCGGGCTCGCAGAGGCCATGTCGGCGATACGAGCGGTGCGCAGCATGGACGATCTGGACGGGTGGCTGCCCTCCCACGGCGCGGCGCATCTGCGCAGCGGCGCCGAGATGACCGCCCGATTCCAGCGCTACCCCGGTGCGATCTCGCACGGGCTTCTCCTCGCCGAGGAGTCCGCTTTCCCGCTGCGCCGTGCCAGGCCCGACCTGCCGAGGCAGAAAGTGCCGGAGGGGCACACTCCGATGAGCTGGCTGCGCCGGCTGGTGTGGGATGCGGTTCCCGCTCGGTATCCACGACTCGACGACGACGGGCGGGCCAGGATCGAACGCGAGCTGAACGTGATCGAGGAGAAGGACTTCCCCGGTTACTTCCTGATCGTGCACGGCATCGTCACCGAGGCGAAGCGCCGCGGCATCCTGTGCCAGGGGCGGGGCTCGGCTGCGGCGAGCGCGGTCTGCTATCTGCTCGGCATCACCGCTGTCGACCCGATCCTCTACGGCCTGCCGTTCGAGCGCTTCCTCGCCAGCACTCGCGAGGAGGAGCCGGACATCGACGTCGACTTCGACTCCGGCCGGCGAGAGGAGATCATCCAGTGGGTCTACGGCGAGTACGGCCGCGAGTGCGCCGCGCAGGTCGCGAACGTCATCCAGTACCGCCCGAAGAACGCCGTGCGCGACATGGCGAGGGCGCTGGGCTACTCCCCAGGGCAGCAGGACGCCTGGTCGCGCCAGGTCGACGGCTGGGGTGCCGACCTCATGCCCGTGGACGGCCACGACATCCCCGAGACGGTGCTGGAGTACGCCGGCGAGGTGCTGAAGGCGCCGCGGCATCTCGGCATCCACTCCGGCGGGATGGTGCTCACCGCGCGCCCGGTGGGAGAGGTCGTGCCGGTCGAGCACGCCCGGATGGAGAATCGCACGGTCATCCAGTGGGACAAGGACGATGCCGCATGGATGGGTCTGGTGAAGTTCGATCTGCTGGGACTGGGGATGCTCGCGGCTCTGCAGGGCTGCTTCGAGCTGATCGCCGCCTCCACCGGGGAGACGTGGAGGCTGGAGACGATCCCCAAGGAGGAGCCTGCGGTCTACGACATGCTCTGTCGCGCCGATTCGATCGGTGTGTTCCAGGTGGAGTCGCGCGCGCAGATCGGGCTGCTCCCCCGACTGCAGCCGCGCAGCTTCTACGATCTCGCCATCCAGATCGCCCTCATCCGACCCGGACCCATCCAGGGCGGTGCTGTGCACCCGTTCGTCCGTCGCAAGATGGAGAAGGACCGCATCGATGAGGAGAATCGTCAGCGAGCGGCCCGCGGTGAGGCTCCGACGCCACCGATGGAGATCCCCTACCCGCACCCGGTCCTCAAGCCCGCTCTGGAGCGCACCCTGGGCATCCCCATCTTCCAGGAGCAGCTCATCCAGATGGCCACGACGATCGGCGACTGCACGGCCGACGAGGCCGACACGCTCCGGCGCGCCATGGGCTCCAAACGCGGCCTGGAACGGATCGACAGCATCCGCAACAAGCTGTACGCGGGCATGGCGCGGCACGGGCTTTCCGATGAACAGTCCGATCGCATCTACGAGCAGATCCAGGCGTTCTCGAACTTCGGGTTCGCCGAGTCGCACTCGCTGTCGTTCGCGCTGCTCGTCTACGCCAGCTCCTGGCTGAAACTGCACTACCCCGCCGCGTTCCTCGCCGGTCTCCTTCGCTCTCAGCCGATGGGCTTCTACTCGGCGTCGACGCTCACCGCCGATGCCAGGCGGCACGGCGTGGAGGTGCGCAGGCCCGACCTCCACGCATCGGCGGCGACCGACTCCCTGGAGCCCCTGTCCCCGGAAGACAGGTCGGATTCCCTCGGCCCCACAGGCCGGGACTCCTGCCTCGCCTACGAGCAGCCGGACCCGCCGCGTTTCGACCGCGATGCGCCGGATGAGTCGGCAGCGCACCGTCGTGACGGAGCCTTCGCCGTGCGTCTGGGGCTCAGCGAGGTGCGCGGGATCGGGAAGCCGATGGCCGAGCGCATCGTCGCCGAACGCGAGGAGAACGGCCCCTATCGCGACCTGCATGACCTGGTGCGGCGCACGGATGCCACATCCGCGCAGCTGGAGGCGCTGGCCACGGCTGGTGCCTTCGAATGCCTCGGGCTGAAGCGGCGGGAGGCGATCTGGCTCGCGGGCGCCGCCGCCGAGGATCGTGCCCGCTTCCTGCCGGGCACGACCGTGTCCGTACAGCCTCCCCTGTTCACCGACCAGACGAGCTATGAGCAGCTTGCCGCCGATCTCTCCGCCACCGGCGTCTCCACGGATGACCACCCGATGGCGCATTTCCGCTCCGCACTGAGCGAGCGGGGCGTGCTCACCGCCGCACAGCTGCGCGATCAAGAGGTCGGCCGGCGCATCGAGGTCGCCGGACTCGTCACCCACAGGCAGCGGCCGGCGACGGCGGCGGGGGTCACGTTCCTCAACCTCGAGGACGAGCACGGCCTCGTCAACGTGGTCTGCTCCACCGGAGTCTGGAATCGTTATCGACGGGTCGCCCGAGATTCACCGGCGCTGATCATACGAGGAATGCTGGAGCGCTCCCCCGAGGGCGTCATCAACGTGCTGGCAGACGGATTCCAGGATCTGCGCACCGGCATCGAGCACCGCTCACGCGATTTCCGCTGAACCCCTCCCGACAGGTTCTTCTGCTATTTTCAGAAAATGGTGAATTTAGCTCAGCACCTGCCTCAGCCCGGCTGCGACCTGCGTTACGCCGACAGCGGTGGCGACGGCCATCCCGTCGTCTTCACGCATGGAGCCGGCGTGGATCATGTGATGTTCGACGCCCAGGCGCAGGCCGCGCAGGAAGCCGGCTTCCGCGTCATCCGCTGGGATCTGCGCGGACACGGCGCATCGGTTCTCGACGACGGCGTCCGCTTCCGCGCGCCCGATGCTGTCGATGACCTCGTGTCGCTCGTCGCGCACCTCGAACTCGAGCGCCCGACGCTGGTCGGCCACTCCCTCGGCGGCAACCTGTCGCAGACCGTGGTGAAGCAGCGTCCCGCTCTCGCTGGCGGGCTCATCGTCATCGACTCCACCTGGAACGCCGGCCCCCTGACGAGCATGGAGCGCCTCGGGTTGCGCCTGGCCGCACCGCTTCTCGCCCTGATACCCGCATCACGGCTCCCGGATCTCATGGCGAAGGCCTCCGCCACGACTCCGGCCGGCATCGCGTACGCCAGGGAGTGCTTCGCACGCATGTCGAAACCGGTGTTCCTCGACGTCTGGCGCGCCACGCTCTCGCTGGTCGATCCCGACCCAGGCGCACGTTCCTCCGTGCCGCTCGCGCTCCTCCGCGGCGCGGAGGACGACACGGGGAACATCCGCACCGCGATGCCGCGGTGGGCACGTGCCGAGGGCATCACCGAACACGTCATCCCCGCGGCCGGCCACATCTCCCCGCTGGATGCGCCGGATGAGGTCTCCGACGTGATCCTGCAGTTCCTCGCCGGCCGGATCGGAGGTGCGGAGCATGGATGACGACCGTCAGAGGTTCATCAACACGGTCGGCGACCTGCTCACCTCCTGGAACCTCTCCCGCGCCACCGGCCGCGTCTACGGTCACCTGCTCGCGAGCGCAGACCCGGTGACCTCCGATCAGCTCCGCGCCGAGCTCTCCCTGAGCACGGGCGCGGTGAGCGCATCCGTACGTGAACTCGTCTCGTGGGGATTGGCGCGCACGATCCCCCAGCCCGGCAGCAGGCGGCTTCTCGTAGAGGCGGCGGGTGGATTCGAGCAGTTGCTCGCCGCGAGTCACGAACGTGCGCGCGCGTTCGTTCGAACGCTGCGCGCAGGAGAGGACGTGGTCGAGGGCGAGCACGCCGTCTCACGGCTGCGCGACGTCACGGATCTGTTCGAGGCATACATCGACTCCGGTGATCGGATGCTGCGCGAGCGCACCTGATCAGCACCGTGCTCTCGGGCGCGGAAGAGCGGAACTCACCAGAAGCGGGGCGGCTCCGGCTCGGGAACGGTGTCCGCCCCGCCCCAGCGGAGCGCCTCGACCCTGGCGGCATCGGCCGCAGCATCCGCTCCGCGCAGCGCGACGTCGGCTTCTGCCGAGCCCGGTCCCGTCGGATCGACGACGAGCATGGTCTTGACCCCGGCTCTCGTCGGGGCGATCACGCATTCGATGACCCGGCCGGTCCAGGTCGCGGCATCCGGGACGGGCGACGCATCCTGCCGATAGCGGATGCGGGTCTCCAGGTCGGTGACCACGACGACCGAGCGCGACCCCGCATCGTCGACCCGCTCGACCACCTCGACGCGATGCCCGTGGGGAATCGGTGCCGGCACCGCGATCGTGATCGTCCTGTCCATGGCTCCAGCCTATGAACTTCCGGCCCCCGGGCAAGAGCAAGGTCGTGCAGGACAGTACCGGGTCGCGAGCTCGCCAACTCCTATACTCGGGCCATGCCCTTCCCGCTCCGCCTCGATGCACGCGTGGGGCGACTGTACTTCGCCGTGCAGGCGGTGGCGGGTGCGGCTTGGTGGCTGGGCGTGTTCTTCAGCGACGGCATCCGCTCCCTCACTCTCGGGTCGCTGGATCCGATCCTCGTCGCGTGGCTCGACATCCCCCTGTTCGTGATCGGCTCTGCGCTCGTCGCATGCGGTGTGCGCCCGGTGGTGTGGGTCGTCGCGGCGTGGACGGCACTGGTCGCGGCGGGCATGGCTCTGTACGCGACGGTGACGGGCGAGGCGGGGTGGGGTGCGCTGCTGATGATCGCCGCGGCCGCCGCCGGCATCGGGGCCGGGCTGCTCATCCGCTTCGACCGGCTGCCCACGGAGTGGATCCTCTTCGGTCCGTTCGCCATCCGCGTGGCACCCTCGGCGTCCACCTCGGCGCATGTGGCACGCACGACGGGCCAGGTGGTCGTGTTCTGGGGGCTGTTCCTCGTGGTCTTCCCGGTGATCATCGCCGTCATCGAGCGTCGTTGGAATCTGCATCTGCCCCTTCCGGAGGCCGCACGATGGTCGGGGCTGGTGATTCTTCTGGCGGCCAGCGCACTGGGCGTCTGGTCGGCGGTGGCGATGTCGACGCGCGGAGAGGGAACCCCGTTGCCGTCAGCGACGGCGCGGCGGCTGGTGATCGCCGGACCCTACCGGTTCGTGCGCAATCCGATGGCACTGGCCGGGATCGCGCAGGGCGCGGCGGTTGGACTGCTGGTCGATTCCTGGCTGGTGGTCGTCTACGCGCTGTGCGGCTCGCTGGTGTGGAACTGGGTGGTGCGTCCGCTCGAGGAAGCCGATCTCGCGAACCGCTTCGGTGCCGAGTACGCCGACTACACCCACGCCGTGCGGTGCTGGGTGCCCCGGCTCACGCCATTCCTTCCGGATGGTGAACATCCAGTGACTCAGCGGAGATCCTCAGGCTCGGCCTCCTAACCTGGAGAGCATGGATGCCGGAGCCGAGAACCTGAACGCGATCGCCGCATGGGCGGTCACCCTCATGGAGACTCTCGGCGGCTTCGGCGCAGGGCTCGCCATCGCCCTCGAGAATCTGTTCCCCCCGCTGCCGAGCGAGGTCATCCTGCCTCTCGCGGGGTTCGCAGCGGCGCAGGGCACGCTGGGTCTGATCGAGGTGCTGATCTGGACCACGGCGGGCTCGGTGGCCGGCGCCCTCGCCCTGTACGGCATCGGCGCGTGGCTGGGACGGCGCCGCATGTACGCGATCGCCGAGCGGATGCCGCTGATCAAGGTCGCAGACGTGGAACGCACCGAGGCGTGGTTCGGCCGTCACGGATCGAAGGCGGTCTTCTTCGGCCGCATGATCCCCATCTTCCGCAGCCTGATCTCGATTCCTGCGGGGATCGAGCGGATGCCGCTGCTGCGGTTCACGCTGCTCACGACAGCCGGCAGCGCGATCTGGAACACCATCTTCGTCCTCGCGGGGTACTTCCTCGGCGCGAACTGGCACGTCGTCGAGGAGTACGCCGGCGTGTTCCAGAAGGTCGTGATCGCGGTCGTCGTGGTGGCGGTCGCCGTGTGGATCACGCTGCGGGTCCGCCAGATGCGCCGCAACAGGGTTGCCGTCGACTGACGTGCTGACGCGGCTTAGGCTTCCTCTCATGAGACGCCTCGGCGTGGAATCCTCGGCCATCCGATCGATCGGCTACGACGACGCGCTCGCGCTTCTGGAGATCGAGTTCACGAGCGGCGACGTCTACCGGTATCACGCGGTGGCACCGTCGGTGCACCGCGCGCTGATGGATGCTGAGAGCAAGGGCCGCTTCTTCGTTTCGCACATCCGCGACGTCTATCCGACCAAACGAGTGTCCTGACCCCTGACCTCACTCCGGTGGGCGCTCGTCCTCCTCCGGCACTTCGAGGGACTGCTCGTGAACGTCGGCGGGGTCGGCATCGGCCCTGGAACCGTCCGGCGGGTCGCTCTGCGCGGTCTGCTCGGGGTCGAATCCGTCCTCGAGCGCCGATCGCTGCTGCTCCTGCAGATCGGCATCGGTCGCATCGGCGGACGCGCGTGACTCAGGCGTGCTCATCGTGTTCTCCTCCTGTGTCGATCAGGCGTCCTCGGGCGCCAGATCGCCTTCTCCCTCATCGCCCATATCGGCGACGACAGGATCCTCGCCCTGCGACTCCGGCTGCGACGCGGACCCGTGCAGGTCTTCGGCCGGGATCTCGTCGTCCGCCGCGGGGATCTCGTCCGGGTCGCGACCGGTCGCCGTCGTCGCAGCGAGATCTTCTTCGGTCGCGCCCTCATCGAGTGCTGCGCTGCGGTCCCATTCCGCCTGCGCAGGGTCGTCGATCGGGTCGGCAGGCGCCGTCGCATCGCGATCGCGCAACGGCTGCATGTCGTCCGGGTCCTCGGTGGATCCGATGCCAGGTGTCGATGTCATGTCTCCTCCTTCGCGTGGGGAGCGAGCGATGCGTCGATCCCGCTGCGGTCAGTCTCCTCGATCGGACGCGAGGCGTTCAGGGGGTTGCTGATGCGGTGTCCGAGGGCTACAGTCCGCGGCGTCGTACGATGACCAGATGGGCAGCGACGAGCGCACGATCCGGACCCTCGGTGTCATCGGAGCCGGTCGACTGGGCACGGTGCTCGCCCGCCTGGCGGCCTCCGCAGGTCACCGGGTCATCGTCGCGGGTTCCGGAGCGCCCGCCCTCATCGCTCCCGCCATGCGTTCCATCGGCGCGACGGCCGGGACCGTCGCGATGGTCGCCGCCGAAGCGGATGCCGTCGTTCTGGCGCTGCCGCTGGGTCAGTATCGGATGCTGCCGGCCGAACTGCTGGACGACACCCTGGTGATCGACGCCATGAACTACTGGTGGGCGTCCGACGGCATCCGCGACGACCTGAGCGACCCGCGTACCTCGACGAGCGAGCTCGTGCAGGCGCATCTCATCGGCGCGCACGTCGTCAAGGCGCTGAGCCACATGGGTTATCAGGATCTCGAGGACGAGGCCCGACCGGCCGGGAGCCCCGAACGCAAGGCCATCGCGATCGCAGGCGATGACGCAGCGCAGGTCTCGATCGTCGCCGACCTCGTGGACGACCTCGGTTTCGACCCGGTCATCGCCGGGCCGCTCGCCGCGGGGATCATGCTGGAGCCGGGTGCCGAGGCTTTCGGCGCCGACGTCGAGGCTGCGCAGCTGCGCGAGATGCTCGAGCGGTTCCCGACCTCGCAACGGGGAATCGTCGTGGCACGGGCGCGTGGCGAGCTGCCGGGACAGAAGTGACACGCACCCCGGCCCTCTACGGCAGCTTCGAACGCCCTTCTCTACGCACGGGCGCCGGTAGACGATCCCCCATCCTGTCGAGGAATGCACGCACCAGGTCCGGTGCAACCGCACCCGCGTGTTTGAGCGCTATTCCGACGGGCTTGCTGACGATCGGATCCGTGTCCGCGGCGAGTTGCTCTGCAAGACGAAGCAGGTCGGCTATCCCTTCCGGATATGCGGGGCGCGTGTACGCAAGCGGCGCAGTCATCGCAGTTCTCCGCCGTAGGGGGTCCTTCGAGGCAGCGAGACTGAACAACGGTTCCCGCGACCTGGTGCGGAGAAAAGAACCGACGACGCGCGGGGCAGCCCGATCCACCATGTCCCAAGAGTCGATCGCGTCGTGTCGCTCCAGATACAGGTCGTAGCGTTCCTCACGCTCAGCGTGCGAGATCCGAGGGCGCCGCACCTGGAAGTCCATGACGCAGAATGCCGCCAATCTCGGTTCGTACGGTTCCTCATCCATCAGACGCGCCACCTCCCGGATCGGCATCTCGATGTGGCGTTTGGAGATCTCGAACAACGTCCCCATTCGGACTCCGAGCAACGCGGCATCTCCTCGATAGTGCCGGTTCGGATTGGCCTTCGGATCCGCGACGAGATGCAGATCACGCAGGAGAGAACTCGCGGTGGAGATCATGACGTCAAGGTACTAGGACGGGAGCTGGGTCCTGGGGATGTGCGAGATCGGCGGCACATTGATGCCGAGGATGCGCGCGCGCCCTGGCCAGTCGGACTCCCCCGCATACGGGAACTCCAGTTCGAGAAGCGCCGAGTTGTCGAGCGCCGGGAAGATGTCGCGATACCAGTCGGGGTCGAGTCCGATCAGCGCGCAGAGCATGAGCCGCATCAGCGTCGCATGTCCGACGATGAGCACCCGGCCGTCAGGGAACTCGGCGGCGAGCTCGTCGAGCACCGGCATGGCGCGGGCGATGCCGTCGCGTCCGGATTCACCGCCCGGAAGCGGGTGCTGCGCGGGGTGCCGTTCGAATCCGGCCCAATCCTCGGGGAAGGCCGTCGCGAGTTCCGCCGGCGACATCCCCTCGCCCCGGCCGAAGTCGATCTCCACGAGACGCGGATCGATGCGGAGTGGCAGTCCGGCGGACTCCGCTGCGGGCTCGGCCGTCAATCGCGCCCTGCTCAGCGGAGAGGCGACGATCGCGCCGAGTTCTGCCGTGCCCGCCCATGCGGCGAGTCCCGCGGCCTGCGAGATCGCATCCGGCACGAGTGCGACGTCCGACGATCCCGCATAGCGATGCTCTGTGTGCCACTCGGTCTCGCCGTGTCTGGCGAAGTACAGCGTCGTCATGAGGCTCCGATCGGTTCCTCCGATCGTAGGTGCAAGTCCCTGCCGAATTCTGAACACGCATGCGCGCAGTGGCCGAGCTATTCTGGGCCCACGCAGTCCGATCAAGGAGCACCCACGTGTCCGATTCCCTGCACGATCTCCTCAGCCGCCACGTCGACGCCGGCACGATGCCGGGAGCGGTCGGCACGATCGGAGAGGGGTGCGAGCCGGTCGCTGTCGGCCTCACGGCCCCGGGTGGCCCGCCTCTCGGTGCGGACGCGATCTTCCGCATCCAATCGATGACGAAGGCGATCACCGCGGTCGCCGCCCTGCGTCTGGTGCAGGACGGAGTGATCGCCCTCGACGACCCGATCGCCACGTGGATCCCCGAGCTGGCCGAGCCGCGCGTCCTCCCCCGTCCGGATGCTCCCCTTGACGAGTCGAGGCCGGCGCGGCGCCCGATCACCGTGCGCCACCTGCTCACCAATCAGTCGGGCTACGGCATGATGACCTCCGACACACCGCTGCGACAGGCGATGATCGACGCAGATGTCGAAGCCGGCGCCGAGCCGGTGGATCTCGGCGCGCAGGAGTGGCTCGAGACGCTCGCCGCACTCCCGCTCGCCTTCGAGCCGGGCGAAGCGTGGCGCTATCACCATTCGTTCGGCATTCTCGGCATCCTGCTGGGCCGAGTCACCGACCGGAGCACTCAAGAAGTGCTGGATGCGACAGTCTTCACGCCCGCCGGGATGCCGGACACCGGGTTCATTGTGCCCGCGGACCAGGCGCACCGTCTGCCTCCGGCGTTCCGGCACGGCGCGCAGGGCTATGAGCAGTCGGAACCGGGTGGTGCGGGCTTCTACGTCGCTCCGGCGCCGTTCGACACGAGCCACTCGGAACTCGTCTCGACCCTCGCCGACTACCACGCGTTCCTTCGCGCCCTGATCGACGGACGGCTGATCGACACCGACCTGCGCGACGCCCTGCGCACCGATCAGGTCGATGCGACCGCGAAGCAGCCGGACAGCTTCTTCCCCGGGTTCTGGGATAACACCGGCTGGGGGTACGGAGTCTCGGTCGTCACGGGCGGTCCGCACCGTGGCCGTTTCGGGTGGTCGGGCGGTCTCGGCACCGACTTCTTCGTAGACCCGGACGGCACGATCTGCATCGTCATGACCCAGGTCGAGATGGATGACAGCGTGTTCGGAATGATCGCCGAGCTGCAGGGAGTTCGCGAAGGCTAAGCGCTCTGCTCGGCCGATACCCCTCGAGCCCGCAGACGCCCGCCGGTACCGCGGCGCGGTCGCCCACCCTGGACGAGCAGCCAGATCAGCAGCGCGACCTCGCCGATGAACGCGACGGTCGCCAGTTTCACGCCGAGCCCCGGCGCGACGGCGACGATGACGGCATCCACGAAGTAGCCGAGCCCCGCGATCAGCACCAGTACGGACAGCCACCGACCGACGACCTCCGAGCGCCAGATGAGTGCGCTGAGTGCGATGAGATGCGCGGCGAACAGGAGCAGTCCGGCATCCCAGATGCGTTCGAACACGTCGACATCTGCTCGGCCGAGCAGATTCGCGCCGGCGACGGCGAACACGGCCGCATAGGCGATGCGGAGCCCGGCGGTGATATGCCCCAGCGTCTGGGCGCGTCCGGAGAACACCGGCAGCAGCGCGAGAGCCACGATGACGTCGAGGATCGCGACAGTGAGCACGACGAGTGCCGCCAAGCCGGTGAGACCGGCCGGAATCGCCACGAAGACGGCGATCGGTGCGATCACCGCCATGAGCGCGAGGCCGACACCGGCGACGAGGGCGGCGGAACGAGCAGATGACCTGGACATACGACCTCCATGTAAAGGATTCTTGACATGTCCAATGTACAGAATTCTTTACATTCCGCAAGCCTCTCCTCAACCGGATGCGATGACTTCTCCTGGACGGCAATGACTGGTGTCATGCCTTCCGGTGACAGCCCGGCACTTCACGGAGAGCGGCGGGCCGAGTGGGATAGGAGCATGACAACTCAATCCGCGCGCATCGAGCAGCCCGCAGCCGCTCCCTTCTGGCGCCGCCCCTTCCGGATCATCCGCGACAACCGGCGCGCCTATCTCGTGATCAATCTCGCCGCGTACGGTCTCGCCCTCATCGGGTTCGCGATCGGACTGGTCTTCCCCGAACTCAATGCAGCGCAGGCCGCTGGCCTCGAAGAGGACGGCACCGGCGAACTGGTGCGCTGGCTGGTGAACATCCCACCCCTGTTCGCACTTACGATCCTGGGCGTGAACGTCTTCCGGCTCAGCCTGCTGACGATCGTGCTGCCGTCGCTCATCGTGCCGTTCGCCGGTCTCGCGTTCTTCGGATACTGGGCGGTCGAGACCGGCATCACACTGGTCCCGGCATCCGCCCAGGGGTGGGTGGCACTCATCCCCCACTCCCTGACGTTCATCATCGAGCTCCAGGCCTACATACTGCTGCTGCTCGGCGCATACCTGCTGGGCAAGTACTGGCTGTTCCCGCGCAGCGTCGGAGCGAAGAACCGCCGTCAGGGATACGTCCGCGGCCTGCAGCGCATCGGACTTCTCGCACTGCCCGCAGTCGCACTGCTCATCATCGGCGCCGTCTGGGAGGCGTACTCGCTGCGCTACTTCGTCCATCCCCTCAGCCAGCTGCTTCTGTGAATGGTTACGCCTTGACTTATATAAGCTGTCGCGTAATCATTGAGCCATGCACGCGTTCGACGTCCTGAGTGATCCCGTTCGGAGGCGGATTCTCGAGTTGCTGGTAGACGGAGAAGAGCCCGCCGGCAGCATCTCCATGGTCATCGAAGAGGAGTTCGGCATCTCCCAGCCGGCGGTCTCGCAGCATCTGCGGGTTCTGCGAGAGCACGGATTCGCGACCGTGCGTCCCGCGGGCGCCAGACGGCTGTACGCAGTGGATCCGCAGGGACTCCAGCAGGCGAGCGAATGGCTCAGTCCGTTCGAGCGCTTCTGGCGCGGTCCGCTCGCCGCACTGGGCACTGAACTGGCCCGCGGACGGCGAACGCACAGACCCGTTTCACCACCTGACGATGAGGAGTGACCATGGTTGACATCCACGAACAGATCAATTCCGTGACGCGCGCGCTGCGCACCGAGGAGGTCGACGGAACGCCTTCACGGGTCCAGACGATCACCCAGGACTATCCGACCGGCATCGACGATGTGTGGGATGCCGCGACGAACGCCGAACGCATCGCACGGTGGTTCCTGCCGGTGACGGGCGATCTCCGCGTCGGCGGTCGCTATCAGCTGACCGGGAACGCGAGCGGCGAGGTCCTCTCCTGCACGCCGCCGACTGACGGCGGTGCGGAGTACCACGCGACCTGGGAGTTCGGCGGCGGCATCTCGTGGATTCGGGTGCGACTGACGGCCCTGGACCCCGCGCACACGCGTTTCGAGCTCGAGCACACCGCACGTGTCGCGGACGTGCCGGCCGAGATGTGGGACACGTTCGGCCCTGGCGCCACCGGCGTGGGCTGGGATCAGAGCCTGTTGGGCCTCGCGCTGCACCTCGGCGCGCAGGACGGCCGGGTCTCTCCGGAAGACGCCGAGCAGTGGGCGTTGTCCGACGAAGGCAGGGCGTTCACCCGTGCGGCGTCTGATCGCTGGGCAGACGCGAATGTCGCGGCGGGAGAAGACCGTGGCACGGCAGCCCGCATGTCCGACGCGACCTACGGGTTCTACACAGGGCAGACGCCTGCCTCGTAGCCTGGCCCCTGATCTCTATCCACGACGGGATATGCGTGAAACGGCTCGGTCGCTTCTCCCAGAGCGCGGCGACGAGTAACTTATGACCGTGTCGACAGATTCGAGGCGCGAGCGGGCCTCCTCCGCGCTTCCGGCGACGCTGGACGCTGCTCTCCGCGACATCGATTGGACGGTTCCACCGCCCGGGTCAGATGTCTCCAGGTTCTCCGCACCCAGTGGTGAACTGGCGGTGCTCTCGTTGGGCGATCCGGGACATCCGCGCGTCGTGCTGGTGCCCGGTGCGACAGGCTCCAAAGAGGATTTTGCACTGATGCTGCCGATCCTCGCGCACGCCGGCTACTTCGTGCAGTCGTTCGACCTGGCTGGTCAATACCAGTCCCACACTGCGGGCGCGGACTCGACGTACACCTATCAGCTCTTCGTCGACGACCTCATCGCCTTCCTCGAATCAGGCGGGCCGGCGCACCTTCTCGGCTATTCTTTCGCCGGAACGATCGCTCAACTCGCGGCGGTGCACCGGCCGGACCTCCTCCGCTCCCTCGCGCTCCTGACCACGCCGCCGGGCGTCGGCAACGTCTTCACGAGCATGCGCTGGCTAGGCCCTCTCGCACCGATCACGAATGCACGTCGCGCTGCCGCTCTCATGATCTGGGGCATCATGACGAACAAGAACCGCGTGCCGCCCCGACGGCTCGCGTTCGTACGGTCGCGTTTCGCCCTCACGAGCCGACGCAGCGTGGAGGAGATCGTCGGGTTGATGATGGTCTCCCCCGACCTCCGTAGCCGCCTGCGGAATCTGCCGCTGCCGAAGCTCGTCGCCGCCGGCTCGCGCGACCTGTGGCCTCTGTCGGCGCACGAGCGGTTCGCCCAGGACATCGGGGCGGATTTGCGGACCTACACGACAGGGCACAGCCCGAGCGAGACCACTCCGCATCAACTCAGTGCAGACCTGCTCGATCTGTACGCCAGAGCACCCGCTGATTCATCCCCCTGATGCCGACGTGTCACGAGCACGGCGACGAGCCCGACGACGACGGTGAGGCGCCTCCTGCGGCATGTGGAGCTTCACGGTGGGAAGCACGAAACTGAGCCGTCGCCGCAGGGAGGACCAATCCCGGAACGGGCGCGCCGATACTTCGACGACGATGTCGCGGTCGTGCAGCACGGTCATGTCGGGACGCACGTGAAACGAGAGGTCGAAGTCGTCGTGGATGTTCGGCTCGTCGCGATGCACTTCGTGGCTCAGCATTCGCCACGCGTTGGCGCGCATCGCCATGTTCGAGCCGAACAACGGCGCGTGTCCGAGGAACGGTGTGAGCGCGGCGTACATGCCTCCGATGTAGAGGCGCTCGCCCACCCAGTGCACCCAGCGGGTCGAGCCGTAGAAGCGCGGATCTCCCGTGAGGAAGTCCAGGTCGGGGTTTTGAGTGAATCGCTGCACGATCCTCTCGATCCAGTCCGGCCCCGGACGCGAGTCGGCGTCCAGTCGAGCGATGATGTCCCCCGACGTCGCGTCATACCCCGTCGATGCGGCTTGCGGTATTCCCGGAACAGGTTCGCGTACGACGCGTGCGCCGTACCGTTGTGCGACCGACACCGTGTCATCGCTGCTGCCGTTGTCGACGACGACGATCTCGTCGGCTCGGTGCGTCTGCTCCTCAAGCGCATGCAGGCACCCGTCGAGCAATCGCGCGTCGTTGCGCACCGGGATCACTACAGACACGGAAAGGAGATGGACCGTCATGGTCTTCCTATTGTGCGTGTCCGACTGTCGCAGCGGGCGATTGTGAGGCGCGCGCCTCGCTCGTGAGCACGACGGCGACCCCGGCACCGCACAACGCGAATCCGAGCAGGGTGATGATCGTGAGCGGCTCGCCGAGAAGGATCGCCCCTGCCGCCGCGGTCGTCGGCGCGACCAGGAAGAGCAGCGCGTTCAGCGCTGTGATGCCGACCCGCCGCAGCAGCCACCAGTACAGCCCATACGCCACGAGCGCCGGGAAGAGCGCAGCGAAAGCGGAGGCGAGCCAGAACGAGGCGGATGCCGGTGGCATGAGAGCGCCGAACAGCGCGGCGACCGGCACGAGCACGACAGCGGTCACGGTCACGTGAATGGTGAGCGTGACAAGGGTTCCCGCTCGCGGTTCGGATCGCCGCTGGAGAAAGGTGCCGACGATCAGGCACACCATCGCGAGCACGGGCCAAAGGTAAGCGGCCGGGTGCGCCGTGGAGTCGTCGAGCTGCGAGCGCACGACCAACAGGACGCCGACCGCACCGATGAGGAGACCCGCCCATTGCGCCCCTCGGACTCGCAGACCCAGCAGCGGGCCGACGAGCATCGCGACCACGAGCGGCTGCACGGCATCGATCAACGCCGTCGTGCCGGTGGCGACGCCCTCCGCGACAGCGGCGTACACCGCGGTGCAGTAGCCGAACTGCGCGAAGAGGCCGATGATCGATTGACGCCGCACATCTTCCCGCGTCACTCCTCTGCCTGCGCCGCTGAATGCGACGACCGCGAGCAGCACGATGGCGAGCGGCACGAAGCGCCACACGAGCAGGGTCAGGGGCGAGACATCCACGGCAGCGATCGCCGGCACGAGGAAGCCCGAGCTCCAACTCAGGACGAAACCCGCTCCCGCCATCACGGTCACGCCGATGTGAACTATACCGATCTGTTTACTCACCTGCTCGACTATACAGGTTGGTATACTCAATGTCATGGCAGTTCTCATTCCTGACCTCGCCCCGCTCACCCCGGGTGCAACTCGCGTGCTCGACGCCGCGTCACGGCTCTTCTACGAGCACGGCATCCACGCGATCGGCGTCGACACCATCGCCGAAGCCGCTGGCGTCACGAAGAAGACGCTGTACGACCGTTTCGGATCGAAGGAGTCGCTGGTCGTCGCGTACCTGCAGCATCGGGATGCGAGATGGCGCGCGCATGTCGCCACGCACCTCGCACGCGTGCCTGAGCCGGGGGCGGCACGGATCCTCGCCGTGTTCGACGCGGCGATCAGCTGGTCTGACGAGAACAGCCCGAAGGGATGCAGCGCGATCAACGCCCGCGCCGAGATCGGCGACGGTCACGACGGCCACCCCGTCTTTCCCGAGGTCGCTCGGCAGAAGGCCTGGCTCTACGAGCTCTTCACCGAACTGTGCCGCGAAGGGGGTATCGCGGACGCCGAATCCAGAGCCAAGGCGATGATGCTTCTCTACGAGGGCGCGATCGTCACGGTCGGTATGGAGACGTTCGCCCAGCCGTTCGAGGTGGCACGAGGGCTGGCGGGACGGATGCTGGGCGAAGAGCTCGCCTGATCGCCCCTCCCCTGTGCCCGCGGTGCGGGGTCAGCCGCAGAGCGCGGACGCGGAGTCCTTGAGCTGGTCGATGGCTTCGATGGTCTGCGGAGCCTGCAGATCGGTCATGCCGCCGATCTGCTGCGCTCCCGAGCGGATGAGATCGCCGAGTTGGCCGTCGACGTCCGATGCCAGCGTGTCCAGAGTCGCGACGAGATCGTCACGGGCTGCATCGACCTGCTCGGCCGACGCCCCGCCCTGATCGAGCAGCGTCTGGTACTGCGCGTACGCGTCATCGATCGTCGTGCAGGTGGCCTCGACGTCGACGCCCATGGCGTCACCTGCCACCTGTGCCACTTGGGAGCATCCCGAGACGAGGAGGCCGGCGGCGAGGAGAACGGGAACGATGACGATGCGGCGCATACTGCAGAGGGTAACGGCGCGACCTGGGCGAACCCCTTGCCCATCCGTCCCGTCAGCCCGGACCGTACGGATGAGCGAGGTCATACGCGCGGGAGAGCTTCTGGGGAACGACGATGCGCCACGCGTCGACGACAAACTCACGGGCCTCGCCTGGGTCCAGTGACGCAAGATCTGCTCGGACCCAGTTGAAGCGCAGGTCCGACTCCGCCGGCATCTGAAACTTGCGCGGATCGCCGCCGACAAGTGCAGCCCGCTCTTCCTTCGGGAAGGCGAACTCCATGACGCTCTCATCGAGGGAGAATGCCACATAGACGAGCTGACCGACGCGGAACTTCAATCGTCCGCGCACGCGCACCTGGTACGAGCGCTCCAGCTCGGCACCCAGCGCCCGAACGTCGTCGATCACCGCCATGCTGGTTACCCTACTTGCGCAAGTTCTTCAGGCGGTGCCACTCAATAGCATCAATCGCCTGCACGCCGACAATGCACCCTCATGAGTCGCGGTGCTCGAAAGCGCGGATGGCCAGGGTCGCCAGGCGTCGTGCGGCGCGCACCCGTGCCGGAGAGTTCTCTGCACGCAATCCGGCGTTGGCCGCGAGAACGAGAATCAGATCGTCCAGAGTGACGTCCGGGCGGATGACACCTGATCGCCTGGCTCGTCGCGCCAGCTCGTCCGCAAGACCGATGCTGCGCCGGCGTCGCTCAGCGAAGGCAGAGCCCTCGGGGTGTCCGGACGTGAACGCATGACCGAAGCCCCGATCATTCGCATGCAAGCTCATGAGCTCCGTGACCGCGTACCGAAACCCTTCACCTGGATCTTCTTGAGCGAGTCCGGTGCGCAGGATCTCCTCGCACGTGGTCAGTTGTTGCTCGAATGCCTCCGCCTGCAGCGCGTCTTTCGTTGGGAAGTGCCGGTAGACCGTCGCCGGGCCCACTCCCGCACGCCGGGCGATCTCCCGGATCGGAACGTCGACTCCGTCCCGAGCGAATGCTTCTTGCGCGATGGCGAGGATCTGCCTACGGTTGTCTCTCGCGTCCGATCGCACTCGGCATCTCACTTCCGTCGTCCCCGCTCTCGTTTCGTCTAAATGGACGGGGTGTTTCGTTACGTTGATCGTATGAGAGCACTGTTGTTTCGCCAATACGGTCCAGCCGATGTCGTCGAGATCGCCGACATCCCCGAACCCCACGCCACCGCCGGGCGCATCCGGATCACTGTGAGAGCGTCCGGTCTCGGTACAGGAGAGCTACGGATTCGTGCCGGCGACCTGCAAGACGTGATGCCGATCGCCTTCCCGTTTCGGATGGGTTTCGATGCCGCAGGAGTGGTGGACGAGGTCGGCGACGGCGTCGAGGGGATGACTGTGGGTGATGAAGTCTTCGGGTGGACGGACCCCGCACAGCGGGGCGCCAACGCCGAGCTCGCGGTGCTGACCGCCTGGGCGCGCAAACCTGCGTCGTGGAGTTGGGAGGAGGCCGGTGGAGCCGCCGGTTCGGTGGAGACAGCCGCGCGCGTGCTCGACATCGCGAACGCCGCGAGTGGAGACACGCTGCTCGTCCATGGAGCCGCAGGCGCGACAGGGTCGGTGATCGTGCAGGTCGCGGTGGCCCGTGGGGCACGTGTCATCGGCACGGCGAGCGAACGCAATCACGAGTTCCTGCGCTCTCTGGGCGCAGTGCCCACGACCTACGGCGAGGGGCTGATCGAGCGGGTGCGGACGCGTGCTCCAGGCGGCGTGGACACCGTGATCGACTGCGCGGGCGGTGCCCTGCCTGACCTGGTGAAGATCACCGGAGACGCCGCAAAAGTGATCACGATCGCTGACCCTTCGGCTGCGGCTCACGGGGTGCGGATGTCCAGCGGCGCCACAGACGCTCTAGCCGAGTACGGCCTGGCCCAAGGGACAAGGCTCGCCGACGAGGGACGGCTGCGCATCCCGGTTGCCGCGGTCTTCCCGTACTCGGATGCTGTGGCTGCTCAAGAGCTCAGCGAGACTCGCCACGCCAACGGCAAGATCGTGCTCATTCCCGACGCTCGACCATAGCGTTCCATGCTGTCTCGAGTGCGTCGAGGAAGCCGCCGACCTCTTGCGCGCCCGAGACCGCGTAGCGATCGTCGAAGACGTAGAACGGCACACCAGTAATGCCGAGCCTGCGAGACTCGTGCAGATCCGCATCGACCTTGGCGGAGAACTCCCGTGATCTAATCGCCTCGGGCGCCTCCTCCGCGTCCAGGCCCACATCGGCTGCGAGTCGGACGAGTACCTCATCGTCGCTGAGGTCTTGTCCCTCGGTGAAGTAGGCGTGGAACAGGCGACGCAGCATCTCGTGCTGCAGCCCACGGACCGCGGCGAAGTGGTGGAGCTGGTGAGCTGGACGCGCGTCGACGACCAACGCTCGGTCGAAACGGTATTCCAGTCCGACCTTCCGTCCGCGCGCGGCGACGGGATCGTTCACCCGAGCTGCATCGTCGACGCTGACACCCAGCTGCTGAGCGATGAACTGGTTGAGCGGCACCGGAACGCCGGCGGCCTGAGGGAGGAGCAGGAACGAGCGGTACCGCACCTCGACCCGATCCCGGTGCTCGAATCGCTGGAGTGCCTGCGCGAAGAGCGTGTCGCCCAGATAGCAGTGGGGACAGACGACGTCGGTCCAGATGTCCACATCTAAGCGGTGTTCGACGTCGGGACTGGTATCTGCCTGGTTGATCTCCATGCTGAGAAGTTAACGGAATAGGGCGTCCGTTTCAGCGATGTGAGACTTGAGATCACGAAGTGAGAGAGCAACGCGAAGCACTCAGGCGTCGACGGTGAGTGTCGGCGAAAGCGAACGGGAGACGCACGGGTAGATCGTCGTCGATTGATCATCGCCATTGAGCGAGTCGCGGTGCTCCGGCTCTCCCTCGAGCACGTTCAATGCGCATGAGCCGCAGATGCCGCGAAGACAGGAGCCCTCGACAGGAACACCAGCACCTTGGAGGGTCTCGAGCATCGAGCGCTTCGCCGGGACCTCCACGGTGAGGTCCGATCGCGTGCAGACGACGGTGAACGGGGCGTTCGGCCGGTGCTCGCGCTGTCGAGGTTCGAATCGCTCGACGTGGATGCTGCTCCCTTCGGGCAGCAGCCCCGCCAGCCCGGTGAGATCGTCGATGAACGCCTGCGGACCGCAGGCGTAGACCGCGGTGCCGGGTGCGAGCGCGGACAGAAGGGCCGGCAGATCGAGCCGTCCGGACTCACCGCTGACGTGCGTCGTCACGCTGTCACCGAGCGCAGCCAGTTCGTCCGCGAACGCGATGTCATCGCGGTGGCGGGTCGCATACGTCATCCGCCAGTCCGCGTCCTGCGCCGCGAGATGACGCGCCATCGAGAGGATCGGCGTGATGCCGATGCCTGCGGCGAGGAGGAGGTACGCGGGTGCATCGGCGAGAGCGAAGAGGTTGCGCGGTGGACGCACCCAGACGCGGCTGCCCACGCGCAGGAACCCATGGATGTAGTGCGAGCCGCCGCGCGAGCGCGGTTCGCGGCGGACGGCGATCCGGTAGGACGTGAGGTCGCCAGGATCCCCGCACAGGGAGTACTGACGTTCGTGCCGGGTGAGCAGCTGGAGGTCGACATGCGAGCCCGGTTGCCACGGCGGGAGGATCGATCCGTCCGGGGACTCCAGACGGATGCTGCGGATGGACGGGGTCTCTGTGATGATCTCGCGCACGACGAGTTCCGTCATGCCTGCCCGGGAGCGCATTCAGTACAGGGCCCGGTACGCGCCGGCCATCGCATCGTTGATGTCGTCACCGACTTCGGGCGCGAATCCGGACATGCTCGCCCAGATCTGACCGGAGCTCGGCACTTCGTTCGCGAGATCCTGCAACTCGGGATCCCAGAGTCCGGCGCGCAGCAGCGCGCGTCCGCAGTGCAGATAGACCTGCTCGGTGCGGATGACGATCGCCAGATCGGGGACGGCGTGGTCCTGCTCCAGCATCGCCAGCAGCGAGGCGTCGTTCGTGACGGTCGCCGTGCCGTTGATGCGCAGAGTCTCGGTCATGCCCGGGACGAAGCAGAGCAGTCCGACGTGCCCGTTGTCGAGGATGTTGGTCATCGAATCGGCGATCCTGTTGCCGAGCCGGTCGGGGATCACCACCGTGCGCTCATCGAGAGCGCGTACGAAGCCCGGGTAGTCTCCGCGCGGCGAGCAGTCGCAGTTTCCCGCCGAGTCCGCCGTCGACAGGCAGCAGAACGGCGAGTGCGCCAGGAATGCCAGACAGTTGTCGTCGAGGAAATCTGTGATCTTCTGCTTCGTGGGGGCACCCGGCTCGCCGAGGGTCGACCTGAGAGACGGAAGATCGACCGGGGGAAAGTCGGAGATGTCCATATTGCGACCTTATTCGAGCCCTCGGAACCCGTCAGCGTCGCGCGAGCACAGCATCCGCGGGCTCGACTGTGCTGCGAATACATCGATATGACGCTCGGGCATGCCTATGGCACCAGACCGAAGAGCCGATCGAGATGCTGGTCGATGGCCGCGAGCGCCGCCTCCGGTTCGATGACCTCGAGTTCAAGAAGCGGTGCGAAGCCGGTCAACGAAAGAATGAGGTCCGTTTCGATCACCGGATCGCGGTTCGCTGGTATCTGCCCGCGGCTCAAGGCCTCACGGATCAGGCGTTCGACCATTGCGCGCCCGTCGCGTAACCCGACCGCGACCTGCTGTTGCAGTGCCGGGTCGTGCATCGCCTCGAGAACGTACGCTGCGTTCATTCGACTCGTGGCCCGGGCGTCAGGCCGAAGAGGAAGAAGCTGGACGAGAACCACTCGCAGCACGTCGCGAGGATGCGGGGGGTGGTCGAGTGCGGCGATGCCCTGCGCGACCCGCCGGGACGTCTGATCGGCGGTGAACTCGATTGCGAACGTCAGCATCTCAGCGCGGGACGAGAAATAGTGCTGCAGCTGCCCCAGCGAGACTCCTGCTTCGCGAGCGACTTCGCGCATGGACGTCTTCGCCCAACCGTGCTGGTCGGCGATCACCCACAGGGCACGGGCGATGGACTCGCGTCGTTCGCGGTGATCGACTTGCTTCGGCATCCTGACCCCTCTTTTTCAATACAAGTGACATAATACAGTTGACTGGCAAAACGAGCGGAAGGAGAGTCGATGACGCCACCCGAATCAGTTCCGCCTCTCATTTTCTACAACCCGGCCGCCTTCGCGTTCGACACCGAGGTGGCGATCGCGCTGATCGCGGACATGCATATACGAAAGGCGATCGAGCGCGGCGAGTTCGACGATCTGCCCGGCAGCGGCAAGCCGCTGGACCTGCCCGACCACCATGACCCCGATTGGTGGCTCAAGAGTCTCATGAAGCGGGAGCGGATCGTGATGCTGCCGCCCTCCATCCAACTCCGCAAAGATGACGCTGCGCTGGATGCAGAACTCGATCAACTCTCGAATGAAGCGGCCGTCCGCCATGAAGTGGAACAGTTCAACGAACGCGTCATCCGGGCTCGTTATCAACTTCCCGCGGGGCCGCCTCTCATCACCATGCCGCGTGACGTTGACGCCACCGTGGTCGCATGGGGCGCTCGCAGAGCCACCCGAGCGGTCGAGGCACGGAAGAAGGCGGACGCAGAAGCGCAGGCGCGCGAAGAAGTGAAGATGAGGGACCGCAGTCGTCGACGACTTTTCCGCAGAAGAACCGCGCACCGTGGTACCGACGGGACATCGCACTGATGCCCACCGCCTCGCTTCAGCCCGGATTCAGCGTCGAACGGCCACACTGGAAGAATGCGGATCCTGGTGGTGGACGACGAGGTGCGCCTGGCCGAGGGTGTACGCCGCGGACTTGTGGCCGAGGGGTTCGCCGTCGATGTCGCGCACAACGGCGTCGACGGACTCTGGCGGGCGCGGGAGGTGCGCTACGACGCGATCGTGCTTGATCTGATGATGCCCGGCATGAGCGGGTGGAAGGTCTGCGAGGCGCTGCGCGCCGAGGAGAACTGGACGCCCGTGCTGATGCTCACCGCGAAGGACGGCGAATGGGATCAGGTCGAGGCGCTGGAGACCGGGGCGGACGACTACGTCACGAAACCGTTCTCGTTCGCGATCCTGGTGGCACGGCTGCGCGCGCTCGTACGCCGAGGAGCCGTCGCCCGCCCGACGATCCTGGAAGCGGGCGATCTGCGGCTCGACCCCGCCGCGCACCGCGTCTGGCGCGGCGAGAACGCTGTCACGCTCACCGCTCGGGAGTTCTCCGTGCTGGAGTACCTGATGCGCCACCGTGGCCAGGTGCTGTCCAAACGCGCACTCATCGACGGCGTCTGGGACGACGACTTCGACGGTGACCCGAACATCGTCGAGGTCTACGTCGGCCACCTGCGCCGCAAGCTCGACAAGCCGTTCGGCCGCGAGGCCATCGAGACCATCCGCGGTGCGGGCTACCGGCTGGCGGCGGACGGTGGCTAGCCGTGGGTGGCGCTCGGTGCGCGGCAGGACGACACTCGGGGCGACCGCCGTCGTCGCGGTCGCCTTGCTCGTCGGCGCCTTCTCGTTTTACGGCGTTCTCAGCACCAGCATCCATGGCAGCACGGAGCGCGCGGCTGAGCTGCGCCTCGATGAACTCGCCGAACGTGTCGACGGCACCGGCGGCGACGCGGTCGACGCTGTCGACGACGAGATCGTGCAGCTCATCGGACCAGACGGATTCGTCCGCGCTGCCAGCGAGGATGCCCGCGAAGCGCTGGGATCGAACGCGCTCGCCGTCTCCGACGACGCGCAGACTCTCATCGTCGACGAGGAGCAGATGCTTGTCGTCTCGGAAGACCTCGACGGCGACCAGACTCTCGTGCTCGCCGTCTCGATGGACGACGACGCCGAGACGCTGACGACGGTCTCGACCCTGTTGGCCGTCGCCCTCCCACTGCTCCTGCTCCTCGTCGCGGTGACCACATGGCTCGTCGTCGGCCGCGCGCTCCGCCCGGTCGAGCGCATCCGCGAACACGTCGACGGCATCACCGCTGAGCGCCTCCACCAGCGCGTGCCGGTGCCGGAGACGGGAGATGAGATCGCCGCGCTGGCGACCACCATGAACGGCATGCTCGATCGACTGGATGCCGCGGCCACCGCGCAGCGTCGATTCGTGTCGGACGCGTCGCATGAGCTGCGTTCCCCGCTCGCGACCATCCGTCAGCATGCGGAGCTCGCACAGGCGCACCCCGACGTGACGAGCATCGGCGAACTCGCCGAGGTCGTGTCGGAGGAGGGGCTGCGCCTGCAGGGCATCGTCGAGTCGCTGCTGCTGCTCGCCCGGCTCGACGAGGGCGCGAGCGCGCACGGCGAGGCGGTGGATCTCGACGACATCGCACTCAGCGAGGTGCGTCGGTTGCGTGCGGCGGGGCTGGAGGTCGACGGGTCCGGCATCCGCGCCGCGCGCGTGCATGGTGACCCGCGCCTGCTGGGTCAGCTCGTGCGCAATCTCGCCGACAACGCTGTCCGCCACAGCCGCGGCCGAATCGCGATCGGCGTGACCCCATCGGATCGACATGTGTTCGTCACGGTCGAGGACGACGGCTCGGGCGTCCCCGCCCAGGAGCGCGAGCGCATCTTCGAACGCTTCGTCCGGCTCGACGAGGCGCGCAGCCGCGATGCCGGGGGCAGCGGACTCGGCCTCGCGATCGCGCGCGGCATCGCAGGATCCGCCCACGGTGCTCTGGCGGTCGACGATTCTCGCTGGGGCGGCGCCCGCTTCGTGCTCACGCTTCCACTCGACGACTGATCTCCGGTTCCTGAAGAAGCCTTCAGGACGCTTCAGGAAGGCTTCAGTGCCTGCGCGAGACGATCATCATATGGACGACAAGACACCCATCCCAGACCAGACTCCCGACCACGCCCCTCGTCACACCCCGGAGTCCGGGCCCGAGGCTCAGACGGCTTCCGTGACGCCGACTTCCGGCGAGGCGCCGCACTCGGCGGCATCGGCCTCGGCTCCCGCCGAGGCGAAGCCGGGACGCAAGCGGGCGCTCCTCATCGGAGGCGGCATCGCGGCGGCCGTGCTGCTCGCCGGCGGCGGCATCGCAATCGGTGCGGCGGTCGGCGACGAGTTCGGCGATGACGACAGTTCGTCGGTATCCGACGACCCCCGCCACGATGGTGCCCACGACGATGATGCGTCCCGCGACGACAGCGACCACGACGACAGCGCTGACGACGGGGGTGCGCCCTCGAACGGCAGCGGCTCAGGCACCAGTATCGGAACGGCGTCGGCCGACGAGTTGATCGAGATCGCGGATGCCGCGCGTGACGCCGCCGACGGAGATGTGACGTCGATCGACGCGAAACGCGACGGCACCTGGGAGGTGCAGTTGACGAACGCCGCAGGCGACGAGACCGAGGTCCGCGTCGACGAAGGGCGTGCAGCCTCGGTCATCTCGACCGACCCGGCCGACGGCGATGACACGGCCGCCAGCCTGAGCCTGGACGACGAGACGATCCGCTCGCTGGTCACCGCCGCACTCGCCGAGGCCGACGGGACGATCACGGACCTCGACGTCGACGGCGACGACGTGAGCCCATACGACGCCTCGGTCCTCACCTCGGACAACCGCTCGATCGACATCGACTTCAGCGCGGACTTCGCCGTAGTCGGCACCGACATCGACGATTGAGCGGGACACATCCCGCTCAATCGATAGCCCGGCCGGTCAGTGCTTCCCGGTCAAGAGTTCTTCGCGAAGGATGTCGGCACCAGCGCTTAGTGCGTGCAGCTTGCCGCGCGCAACGTCGCGCGGCAGCGGCGCCAGACCGCAGTTCGTGCTCGGGATGAGCTTGTCCGCGTCGACGAAACGAAGTGCATCCCGCAGTGTGTCCGCCACTTCCTGCGGGGTTTCGATCGTGTGGCTGGCCACATCGATCGCTCCGAGCATGATCTTCTTGCCGCGGATGAGCTCGATGAGGTCCAGTGGGACGTGGGAGTGGTGGCTCTCCAGGGAAATGGTGTCGATGCTCGATCGCTGCAGCAGTGGGAACGACTTCTCGTACTGGCGCCACTCCTCCCCGAGAGTCGCCTTCCAGTCGGTGTTCGCCTTGATCCCGTAGCCGTAGCAGATGTGCACCACGGTCTCCGCGCGCAGCCCTTCAGCGGCCCTCTCCAGCGCTGTCACGCCCCAGTCCTGCACGTCATCGAAGAAGACGTTGAAGGACGGCTCGTCGAACTGGATGATGTCGACTCCGGCCGCCTCGAGTTCCCTCGCCTCTTGATTGAGGATCGTCGCGAACTCCCAGGCCAGTTTCTCGCGGCTCTTGTAGTGGCGGTCGTAGAGAGTGTCGATCATCGTCATCGGGCCGGGCAGTGCCCACTTGATCGGCTGATCGGTCTGCTGACGGAGCAACTTCGCGTCCTCGACGAACACGGGCTTCTCGCGGCTCACGGCGCCGACGACCGTAGGCACGCTCGCGTCGTACCTGTCGCGGATCCGGACCGTCTCCCGCTGCTCGAAATCGACACCGGAGAGATGCTCGATGAACGTCGTGACGAAGTGCTGGCGCGTCTGCTCCCCGTCACTGATGATGTCGATGCCCGCGTGCCGCTGCTCCTGGACGGCGATGCGCAGCGCATCCTGCGTGCCTTCGACCAGCGCGTCACCCTCCAACTTCCAGGGGGACCAGAGGGTTTCGGGCTGGGCGAGCCAGGACGGCTTCGGCAGGCTGCCGACGATGGAGGCGGGAAGCAGCGTGTTCATGGTCGGTGACTCTCCGTTGATCATCCGACAGGAACGAGGGAGTTGGCCGCCCACTGCTCGAGAAGGTCGCCGTGCGGTTTCATGAGGTGTTCGTGCGCATAGTTCCCCTGCTCGGCCGCGAGCCTGCTGCGCTCGTCGCGATCGTAGGCGATCTTCGTCACCGAGTAGTCCTGCTGCTCGAGGCTCGGTTGATAGACGCTCGCCGCTGCCGAGTTCGCGTTGTAGATCTCCGGTCGGTAGATCTTCTGGAACGTCTCCATCGTGCTGATCGTGCCGATGAGCTGGAGGTTCGTGTAGTCGCCGAGCAGATCGCCGCGGAAGTAGAACGCGAGCGGCGCGACGCTGCCGCGCGGCATGAAGTATCGGACCGAGAGCCCCATCTTGCCGAAGTACTCGTCGGTCAGCGAGGGATCCTTCTGCTCGTACTCGACGCCGAGGATCGGATGGTGATTCTCGGTGCGACGGTACGTCTTGCTCGTCGAGACACTGATGCAGATGACCGGCGACCCGGTGAAGCGCTCCCGGTAGGCCGGCGAGTCGAGGAAGTGCTGGAAGAGCTTGCCGTGCAGATCACCGAAGTCGGCGGGAACGGCGAACCCGCCCGCGGCCTCGCTGGCCGCCGGCAGCCGCACACTGAAGTCGAAGTCGCGGACGTAGGACGAGAAGTTGTTCCCCACGATCCCCTGACTCCGCTTTCCGGTGAGACGGTCGAGGATCCGGATGTCCAGGACCTCGAGCAGCGGGAACTCCTGATCCTCACCCTCCGCGGCGAACTGCACCGCGACGGACACGATCTCGAGTTCGACCGTGTAGCGGCCGCGATTCGGGTTGTCCCAGTCCGCGAGATCGTTGAACCGACGGTCGATCATCGTCAGGGCGTTGCGGAGATTCTGCTGACGGTGCTCACCACGCGCCAGGTTGGCGAAATTCGTGGTGATCCGAGAATCGTCCGATGGACGGTAGTCCTCGTCGAAACGGGTCTTCGTGATTCGGAACGTGAATTCGTGCGCCATGGAGGTGCCAATCGGTGAGCTGATCGGCCGGGCTCGGCCTCGCAAACAGGGGTATCTCCATGGTGGCGGCTGCGCGGCCCATCGAGAAATGTGCTGCGACTATGCCGTGACATAGTCTGAGACTATGGCTAAGCGCTCGAGCGGCATCACTCTGCAGCAACTCACCTACTACATCGAGGTCGCCGCGGAGGGATCGATCAGCGCGGCCGCGGATCTGCTCTATGTCGCCCAGCCCACCATGTCCGCGGCGATGAAGGATCTGGAGAGCAGAGTGGGGCGCGTGCTACTCCTCCGCTCCGCCCGGGGTGTGACGCTCACCACCGACGGTGCAGAGTTCCTCGGGTACGCCAGGCAGGTCGTCGAGCAGGTGGCGCTCCTCGAACAACGATACCTCGGGCGCCCTCCGTCACGGCGCCTGCTCGGGGTGTCGACGCAGCACTACTCGTTCGCCGTCGACGCGCTGGTACGGATGGTGAAGGCGACCTCGGCGCCCGAGTACGAGTTCTCACTGCGGGAGACGCGCACGTGGGACATCATCGAAGACGTCCGCACCCTCCGCAGCGAGCTGGGGATCCTCTACCGGAACGACTTCAACCGCAACGTCATCGACAAGCTGCTGCGGGACTCGGGGCTCGCTTTCCATCCGCTCTTCGTCGCCGAGCCGCACATCTTCATCTCCCGCAAGAACCCGCTCGCCTCTCGTGATCGCGTCACCCTCGGCGACCTCGCCGATGTGCCGCGGCTCACGTTCGACCAGGGCGCGAACAACTCGTTCTACTTCGCCGAGGAGATCCTCTCCACCCTCTCGAGCCCGCAGGAGATCCGAGTCTCCGACCGCGCGACCATCTTCAACCTCATGATCGGTCTCGACGGGTACACCATCTCGACAGGCATCATCAGCGACGACCTCGACCCTGAGATCGTCGCCATCCCGCTCGATGTCGACGAGCGAATCGAGATCGGCTGGATCGGTCACTCGGCGATCCCCCTCACCGAGCAGGCGCAGCGCTTTCTCGCCGAGCTGCGGACCGTCGTCTCCGGATTCGGGGTGACCCTGCTGGGCTGACCCTGTCCGCCGGTCAGTCCGTATCAGTGTTCGTGGTCGCCACCGGAGGCGTGCACATGGGCCCGCTGGCCCTGCCTCCCGACCAGGCTGAGGTACTCGACCGGCCCCGCGCTCGTGGCTCCGAACCAGTGCGGCGTGCGGGTGTCGAACTCAGCCGCTTCGCCTGCCTGCAAGCGCAGATCCTGGTCGCCGAGCACCAGACGCAGGGTGCCGTTGAGCACGAAAGCCCAGTCGAATCCTTCATGTGAGCGCAGGTCCGGCATCATGTCGTCGCTCCCGGTCGGGAGAACGAACTTGTACGCCTGGACGCCTCCGGGACGGCGCGTGAGCGGGATGATGACCGACCCGTCAGCGCATGCGATCGGCCGCAGATCGATACGGGGATTCGCGGTGCGGGGCGCGTCGACCAGGGAGTCGAGGGTGACGCCGTAGTAGCGGGCCAGCGGAAGCAGCTGCTCCAGCGTCGGCCGCCGAAGGCCTGCTTCCAGCCGGGAGAGGGTGCTCGTCGAGATCCCGGTCTCGTCGGCGAGCGTGGTCAGGGTGATGTCGCGACGCAGCCGAAGATGCTTCAGACGAAGGCCCACCGTGTCGAGGGTCTGATCGATGTGTTGACTCATTCCTCTATTTTGCCATTCGGCAAGTTAGATTGCCAACTTGAGTGATCTGGGTGATCCTGTTATTGACATCACGGACAAACGGGAGGACTGCGCCTTGCGCACCACACATGATCACGGTCGGACGAGCGCATGATGGCGGAGTTCGACAAGGACTACTGGGAGGACCAGTGGGGCCCAACCACCTCGGGCCACGAACGCCAGCTCCCCGTCAATCCCTATCTGGAGCCCGAGACCGCGCATCTGCCCGTCGGCACGGTTCTGGATGCGGGCTGCGGAACAGGAACCGAAGCGCTCTGGCTTGCCGAACAAGGCTGGGACGTCACGGCTGCCGACATCTCCGCGACCACACTGGCTGAGGCACGGGTTCGTGCTGCTGCCGCCGGTATGGGCGAGCGCGTCGACTGGGTGGAAACCGACCTGTCGCAGTGGGAGCCGGGACGGACCTGGGACCTCGTGGTCACCAACTACGCGCATGCGCAGATCGGGCAGCTCCCGTTGTACCGGCGTATCGCCTCCTGGGTCGCCCCTGGCGGAGCGCTCCTCATCGTGGGCCACCTCCACGGCCAGCATCGCGACGTTCACCACGGACACGACCATCCCGAGGGAGCGACGGCGACGCTGGAGGGGATCACGAACCTGTTCGACTCTCCGGAGTGGCGGATCGAGTCAGCGTATGAGCACACCCGCACGGTCCGTCCCGGCGGCTCCCCGGTGCAATTGCGCGACGTGATCGTCCGCGTCCACCGACTCACCTGACCCACCCTTCCCCCTTCGCGCGCCGAGGTCTTTCAACCTCGGCGCTGCTTCGCCCTGCCTGCGAACACGCACACAGGGCACATCACCATGAAAGGAAACACCACCCGCTATGACCCCCATCACTCACGCCGACGCAGAAGGCGATGCGCCCGTCATCGAGGATCCACGTCGTAGGCGCGCGATTCTCTGGGCTGTCGGCATCGCCTTGATGGCCGTTGTCGCCTCGGTGACCGGTCTCAACGTCGCACAGCCGCAGCTTGCGACGACCTTCGATGCATCACAGGGACAAGTGCTCTGGATCATCAACACCTACACACTCACTCTCGCAGCCCTCCTCCTGCCGCTCGGAGCCCTGGGCGATCGCCTCGGGCGCAAGCCCGTGCTCATCATGGGCCTCGTGATCTTCGGTGTCGCGAACGTCGCCGGGGCCATCGCTCCGGTCATGGAGGTCATGATCGCATCCCGACTGTTCAGCGGCATCGGTGCGGCACTGATCATGCCCGTCACGCTGTCGGTGATCACCTCCTCGTTCCCGGACAAGGAGCGCTCCAAGGCGATCGGGGTGTGGAGCGCCGTCGCCGGGGGCGGTGGCATCGTGGGCATGTACCTCTCCGCCGTGCTGGTCGACATCGCGTCCTGGCGCTGGCTGTTCGCGCTCCCCATCGTGCTCACCGCAGCTGCCCTGCTGATCGGCACGCGCTCAGTGCCGAACTCCCGAGAGAAGGCGCCAGGCAGGTTCGATGCCCTGGGAGCGCTGACGTCGATCGTCGCGACGGTGGGCTTCACCTTCGCTCTGCACGAGGCACCGTCCGTGGGCTGGACCGACCCGGTGGTGCTGACCACGCTGATCGCGGCTGTGCTCGCCACCGTGGTGTTCATCGTGTGGGAGTTGCGCACCCGGTTCCCGCTGCTGGACATTCGACACTTCCGCAAGCGCGGACTCTCGTCCGGCGCGACGCTCCTGCTCGTGTGGTTCGGCGTCCTGGGCGGGGTATCCCTGGTGCTGTACCCGTTCTTCCAGGTCGTCCTCGGATGGAGCGGACTGCTGTCCACCCTCGCCATGATGCCCATGGCACTGCTGATGATGCTCGCCTCCGGGCTGGCCCCTCGGCTGACAGCACGAATCGGAGCTCGGGCCTCCATGGTCATCGGACTCACCATCGCCACCACGGGGCTCACGCTCATGGCCGGATTCGTGTCCGCCGACGGCGGGTACCTCAGTGTGCTGCCCGGACTCATCACGATGGGGCTCGGCGCGGGCCTGGCGATGACACCCTCGACCGAAGCGATCACCTCCTCGCTTCGCGAGCAGCAGGGTGTCGCCTCGGCCCTGAACGACCTCTCCCGAGAGCTCGGAGCAGCCCTGGGCATTGCGCTTCTGGGCGGTGTACTGGTGGCCGGATACCAGAGTGCGATCGCCGGACGCCTTTCAGGTGTGCCGGAAGAGTTCGCGGCGACAGCGCGCGAAGGCATCGCCAACGCCACCGCGGTCAGCCAGAGTGCCGGGGACTATGCGGAGCAGATTCGTACTGCCGCGAACGAGGCGTTCATCGCCGGCTGGCAGCAGGCCATGTGGGTCGGCGTCGCCGTCATGATCGTCCTCGTCATCTTCATCCTCTTCCGCGGCCCCAAGGGCGCTGCCCCGACTGCGGAGCCGGTGGACGAACCCGAAGGCCTGGCAGAGGACTTCGCTGACGCCGACACCGCCCGGCACGCGGGCTGATCATGACAACCACAGTCACCAGGCCCGTGAAGGTCGAAGTGTGGTCCGACCCCCAATGTGTGTGGTGCTTCATCGCGCATCCAAGGTTTCAGAAGGCCGTCGCAGCGTTCGACGGACAGGTCGAAGTGACGTATCGGTCCTTCGAGCTGCGCCCCGGCGTGCCCACCGAGATCGACAAGGAGCATCAGATCGCACAACACGCCGGCGCGTCCCCTGGACGTGTCGAGGCGGTCACCGCGCAACTCACACAGCTCGCCCATGCCGAAGGACTGAGTTTCCGTCCCGACCTCACCCGCCCGACGAACTCGCACCTCGCCCTGGAACTGCTCCATCACGCCCAGCAGAGCGGACACCGGGCTGCACTGACCCGCCGACTCTTCACTGCGTACTTCACCGAGGGCAGACACATCGGACACGCCGACGAACTCGTCGATCTCGCTCGCGAGATCGGCATGGATCCCGAGGACGCACGACAGGTCCTGCTCGACCGCCGCCACCGCGTCGCGGTCGATCAGGACGGCGACCGGCTCCGCGCACTCGGCGCGAGCGGCGTGCCCCTCCATGTGATCGACGGGAAGTGGGGCATCTCCGGTGCCCAGCCTGTCCACGTCTACCTCGAAGCGCTGCAGAGATCAGTAGAAGCATGAGCCGGCACGCCGTGCGGGAGCACTGAGGCCCGATCAACTCTCACCAACGAGAAAGTCCCGGAAACTCTTGAGTTTCCGGGACTTCTTGGTCGGGCTGACAGGATTTGAACCTGCGACCCCTTGGAGGATCCGGCCGATTTCCGGTCTCCGCCGATCGTCTCAGGAACTCGCGGATTCCCTTGTGTTTACAGGGAACCGGGCGGTTCGCTTGGTCCGAGTGTAGCCGGTTGGTGGCGGGTCGTAGCGGGTGATTTAGGTGGGTTCTTGATGGGTCGGGCTTCGGACTCGCGCCAAGAACAATTGACGGGCTCTAGGCGAATCATGGCACGGCAATGCTCATCGCCTCGCGCTCCTCACCGGCTCAACCTATCTCGCCGACACCACGTGGCGTCTCAAGGACCGACGCATGCACCCAGATGGGGCCGGTCCGATCGTTTACATCGGAAGCCTGCCTTCCCATCCGCTGCCTCGCCGGGACGGACGGTTGCGCCAGCGGCCGGAGCGTCAAGGAGGACTGAGCGGACAACCCGTGAGAGATTCTATGGGTGAGGCTTACCAACGATGTCGACATCCCAAACGACCTGTTGGCAGCCGCACGTAACGCCCGACTGGTCTTGTTCGTCGGTGCGGGCGTATCCATCAACGCACCGTCTAGCCTCCCGCTCTACGACGGCCTGGCTCGCACAATCGCTCAAACTCTCGGCGACGAGTACGACGCTACTCTCACCCCGGATCGGTTCCTGGGCCAGCTGATGCAGGCGCATCCGCTCGTCAAGGATCAGGTGCGCGCGATCACCGGGAGTGCGCAGTCGCTTCCCAACGCCAATCACCGAGCACTCGCTCGCCTCGCGAGCGCAGCCGGTGCGCCGATCGTTACGACCAACTACGACCTACACATTGAAGCCGCAGCCTCCGAGACGGCCCTGAGTCTCGGCGAAGCGTACTCCGGGCCTGCTCTGCCGCTGGGGAGAGAGGTTCGGGGGCTGGTCCACCTACACGGCTCCGTGTCTCGTCCAGCGCCGGAGCTTGTAGTCACGGACGACGACTTCGGGCGGGCCTATCTCACCGACGGGTGGGCTCGACGATTCGTGCAGGATCTCTTCGAGCATTGGACAGTGCTCTTCGTCGGCTACAGCCACAGCGATGTCGTCATGACGTACTTGGCTCGCGGGCTTCCGCCGAGTGCGCAGCCGCGGTTCGTGCTTACCGACGAGCCGAACAGCCCCCGGTGGGAGAACCTCCGGATCACTCCGGTGGCGTATCCAAGCGACGACGGGCACGCGGCACTTCCCTTGGCCTTGGACGCCTGGGCGTCCTTGATGAACATGGGCGTGTTGGATCACCACGCACGCGCGAAGGAACTCGCGGCTGGGGCTCCTCCGGCGGTGCCGGAGGAAGCGGACTACCTCGCCGATGTGTTGAACACACCGTCGGGCGCACGTGGCTTCGTAGCCGCGGCGACGGGCTACGAGTGGCTCCGATGGGCTGAGGAGCAACCGGCATTCACGACGCTCTTCAGTACGGGACGAGTCGAGAACGAGGCGTCTCGGGTGCTGGCAAGGTGGTTCGTCGACGAGTACGTTGCGGTTCCCGAGCGTTCGGTGCTCGCGCTTGGCACCGTCGCCCGACTCGGACCGGTCGTATCGACGGAGCTCCAGTGGGAGATCTCCCGCGCTGCGCGCGCGTTGCGAGCGACGGCGCCCGAAGATGCGCGTCGCTGGATGACTATTCTGATCGCCGCGTTGCGAACAGACCCCGCAGAGTCAGGCCTGACCTGGTTCCTGGGCTACGGCAACCCGCTATCGGGCGTCGATGCGCTCCCGTTGCTTCGCCGTGCGCTTGTACCCCGCCTCGTGCTGAAGGAAGACCGCCCGTGGTTCCCAACCGACGAGGACGAGACGCAGCCGCGTCGCGTATCAGCAGAGATCGAGTGGTCGACCTCAGATCAAATCCTGAAGAAGTTGTGGGAGCAGGTCGCGGAGGAAACGGATGAGAGCGCTGACCGGGTGCTTCAGATCGCGGAACAGGCACTGACCGATGCTTATGAACTGCTGCGTGCGTTCGATCCAGAGCGGACCTTCGATCCTTGGTCCTTTCGCCGCTCCGCAATCGAACCGCATGAACAGGACCGGTTCGGCGATGAGGAGGGCACGATCATTGACATGCTCCGCGACAGCGCCGCGCTCACCACGTCGAATAGCGCAGACTTATCGGCCAGATGGCTCGCGAGTCCTCACGCTCTTTTCCGAAGGCTCGGACTGCACCTGGTCATCGAGTCTCCACACCTGAGCGGCGACGAGAAGTGCGCGACTGTGTTCGGCGTTCTACTTTACGACCCTGAAGCGAAGCACGAACTCTTCCGTCTGCTTCAGGTGGTCGCGCCTGACCTGAGCCCTGACTCCAGGCAACGGTTGCTCGCAGCAGTTCTCGCTGGCCCTCCACGTGATGACCCGGTGGAGGGGGTCGAACCACGATTCCGCCGCAGAGCGATCTTTGACCGGGCAGAGTGGCTCAGCAGGTATGTCACCTCATGGCCGGAACTGGACGCCGCCATCTCCGAGATCCGGGAAGAAGAGCCAGCGATGGGGATTCGTCCTTACCCGGACCTCGATCACTACATGACATCGGGTACGTGGGGCGGAAAGATGCCGCACACCGTCGACGACTTTCTCGCGCGCGTACGTGAGAACGGGGCGCGCGTCAGCGTCCAGTCACTCCTCAACCTCGACTATTCGGAACGAAACTTCGACGAACCAACGTGGGATGACACCTGCAAACTCATACGGGAGGCCGCGGCGGCGCAGCCCGCAATCGGCCTTGAGCTGCTGCCGGAAGTCACGCTCGTGCCCGTCGCGCAGCACCATGATCTCCTCGGGGCGATTCTGCATGGATGGAGCCAAAGCGCGCTCCTCGTGGAGCGGATCGACGACCTCGTCGACAAGCTAGAAATGCTGAGCGCCAGACCCGAGCTCACTCGAGCGGTGAGTGAGGTGCTGAGGTCAGTTTCGAAACCATCAGAGGGTGCAGTAGGTCCTCCAGTGCTGGAACGGCTCGACACGATTGCATCCGAGCTGTGGGTGAAGAACGCGCCTCGGTTCGATCCCGGGGGATGGAGCGATTCCCTCATGCGTGGCTTGAACACGTGGCCTGGCATCTTGGCTCAGTATTGGCTGAATCGCATTGCTTCAAGGTGGCAGGCAGCACCTGAACGATGGGCGGGACTGGCTGCGGCCGAAGCCACCGCGCTGAGATCCATGCTGGACTCGCCGACGCCCGCACAGCCTGCTGCCGCCAGCATGCTGACCGGGAAGCTCCATTTCCTTTTCGCCGCTGACCCGGTGTTCACCGCCGCGCACGTCTTCCCGCTCTTCGACTCAGGCACGTCTGAGTTTGCACCTGACGCGTGGTTCAGCTTCCTCCACGAACCGAGAACACCACCCGATCTCCTGGACGCGGGCTTCTGGCAACTCCTTCTTCGCTCCGCGGATGCCGCCTCGATCCGTGACGACCATATGGCCTACCGATACTGGAGGACAATGGCGTCCGTCGCGACGTTCTCCGCCGCAGCCTCCGTGGATCGACCCTCCTTGATCGATCTTCTGGCGGCGCCGGAGCGGGCTGGCCAACTCGCGGAGTTCATCCGAGCGCTAAGCGAAACCGTAGGTGAGCTCGATGACGCTGGCCGTGAGGCGCTCTGGTCATCCTGGCTAAAGGAGGCGATCGAGACGCGCCAAGCCGCTGCTCCAGGTGTCCAGCCCTCGACGGAGAAGACGGCCTGGGGGGACCTCGCCCTTGAACTCGGAACCGCCGAGGCACTTACACTGACGGCGTCGTGCCCCGGTGCCATGGGCGACCGCACGAGATTCCATCACCTTGAGGCACCGGTCGTGCAGCCGATCGCGGACTTGTTGGTCAGGATCGCCACCACTCGATTGCGCCTGACGGAAAGTATCGACTGGCACGTGAAGTACGAGTTGGAGGAGCTCGTTGAGCGGGTGAAGCCTGCCGCCGACCCCGCGTCACTTCGTGCGCTTGCCGAGCTCGCCGTTGCACGCGGCGTTCACGAAGCTCTCTCCTGGATCAGTTCCTAAGTCCGGCGGCGATGAGACCCGCAGCGACCACAAGGCGCAACCATCGTCACCCGCTCGAAAATGTGATTGGGTGATGCCCTCCCGCACGGTATGCCGCTCTCACTGCGCCAGCGTCGACGGGCCGGCTCCGAGCGTAGTGAGCTGGTGGGCCTGCGGATACTCGACAGTCTAGTTATCAGATCGGCGCGGATCAGATCAGTTCGTCGATCAGTTCCCCCGACCGTCGAGGCAAGACGGTGTCCATCGCGACTTGCATCTGCCTGCGGATCACATCATCGCGGGCCGCGGCATCCGCGAAGACGATGTCACAATATGGAACGGCAGTGGCGAGCGCATCGATGTCGTACATGTCGTTCTGCTTCCAAGACTTGTTGGGGTCCTGGTGGTAATTGCGTCGACAGCGACTCCGCGCGTCCAGTATCGGCTTCCCGCACGGTCGCCTTAGATTCAGCGAGGAGCTGTTCCTCTACGCTCTGCCGTTCCTGCGAGGTGAGACTGATCTGTTGATCAGTCGCTGGACGGCCTGCTTGGTCAGATGCGCCTGCTGCGCCTTCAACGTGCAAGCGGTACGGCCGCTGTGCCGGCCAAGGCACACGAAGTAGAAGCCCATACGCTGATGGTGCCAACAGTCGCTGCAGAACGCCGCAACACACGCTGCGTTCACGGTTGCGGCGGCCGGCGTCGTTCGCGGGCCGCCTATGCTGGTCGCCATGGAGGAGTCAGTCGAACAGCATTTGGTTTCGCTGTTGCAGGGTCCACGTGCAGATCCTCGGGCCGCCGGCAACTATCTCGCAATCGAGAACTATTTTGCGGAGCTAGTGGGCGGTCAGCAGAATCGGCGCGGCTGGGATTCCGGTGCGGATATTCTCGTGACGCAAGGCGATGCTCCGCCTCTCGCTATAGAGCTGAAGATCTTCAATCGCCGGCACTTCCTGAAGAACTTCCGAAATCGCGCGTCGGAAATGCTGGCGACGTCGGTGCAGTTGCGCCGATCGTTCCGTGACGAGGCGAGCATCGCGGCTGTGATCCTGTTCTACGGAGATCCTGCTGACGAGCCTGCCGGTCGACGGGGCGGTGTTACTACATCCGATTTCGCTGCGCGGCTTGTTCGAGGCGATGACAGCGTCGGATTCGACTCGGTGCTGGTTGGCACAGCGGACGCGGAGATGACGTGGCAGTTCGTCGCTGCTGCGTCGGGTGGTGATCTCTCGGTTTCGGAGGATCCGCGTTCTACGCAAGAGGCGCTAAGCCTGCTGACCAGAAGTCGCCCGCTTCCGGCCCCCGACGCTGCGAATGTGCCGCCGCGCCGACTTGACCGGTTCTTGCTTGTGTGTGATGAGTGGCGTTCGGGACGGGGCGGCATCTCCACGGTGAATCGCGAGTTGGCGATCGCTCTTGCCGCGACGGGTATTGATGCGGCGGTCATGGTTGCGGACGCGTCCGCGGAAGATATCAAGGCTGCATCGGATGTCAATGTTGCACTCGTGACGCCGGCCCGAGTGCCAGGTTTGACCGATCGTGAGGCATTGCTTCTTCGTCCGATCTTCGCGGATCAATCGTGGGTCCCTGACGTGATCGTCGGGCACGGGCGTCTTCTCGGTCCCTATGCGGCTGCTCAACAGCAAGAGTTCTTCCCAGAGGCACGTCGTGTGCATTTCGTCCATACGGACGCTGAACAGCTGGAGTCGGCGAAGGAAGTGCCCGGCGGGCCTTCGCGTATGTCGGATTCCGCGGCCCGTCGGCGGTTGGAGCAGGAACTCGCGCGGTCGGCGCATCTCGTAGTCGGCGTGGGACCGCTGCTCGCAGCAAGTATCCGTGACGATCTCATCGGACGCGGGCCCACGACCCCTGTGATCGGTTTGATGCCGGGCTTGCGTGACACTTTTGATGTCAGCAAAACTCACGCCCCCGTGCGCAACCATGTGTTGCTCGTGGGACGCGCGGAAGACTTTCGCTCGAAGGGCATCGATATCGCTGCGGAAGCGATGCTTAGAGTCGTCGACAAGTGGCCCTCGAAGGCGTCGCATCGTCCCGTCCTCATCATTCGAGGTGTGCCCGATGAGGCGGCCAGGGAGGTCAAGGAGCGTCTGGACCTAATTATGGAAGGACGCGTGCCGTACCACCTGCGTCCGTTCTCCGAGACGGAGGAGGACATCATGCAGGATCTCGCGCAAGCGCGAGTACTGCTGATGCCTTCACGGCATGAAGGCTTCGGTCTGGCCGCGTATGAAGCGATCGCGAGCGGTGTCCCGGTCATCATTAGTGCGGAGTCAGGCCTTGCGGAGTTCATTCGTGACTCGTCTATCGACACGAGCCCGTCCTCGATCGCATCGACGGCCAATACGCGGTCCGGGTTTGCGATGGACGAGTGGGTTGACGCGATCCAACGTGTCCTCGATGCCCCGGACGTGGCGCGCGCTCAGGCGATCGTTCTTCGTGATTCGATCGCCGGGTTGGTCGATTGGCCGCGATCCGTAGCGAAGCTGCTTGCGGAGCTTGCGTCGTTGTAACGATGCGCCGGTGAGGCGGATGCGCGCGACGTGTCGTGCCCGTTAGGGCCGGGGCGATGTCGCGTCTCGGTATGGCGGACGCGAGCAGAGCACGTCACGATATGCCCGGTTTGCATGATTCCGGTCGCCTCTGACGGCACGCCAAGAAACCCTGCACCGAGTACCTGCCAGCGATTCTATAAATGACGACCTACCGACTTAGGAACTCGCCTCATGTTTCTGCATGTGTGCAACGCGGGCATCCGCACCCACAAAATCGTCCTCGATGTCCGCGATGACAACAGCCGTACCGTAGACAATCGCAGCGTCAGTGCCCGATATGGCCGCCTGTTCCGTATCAAGCAGCATCGGACTCTGCAGGCTCGCGATCTCATCCCATCCGGATTGCCCCTTCTCCGCTAGGTCAATTGCAGTCGACAGGTCATCAGTGATCGCTGCGCCGATGACCGTCAAGATGTTGCTGAGCGCGGACACGTACTCGGTCCCGGCGTGAGCGGAGGTGAGTTCATCGATCTGCGCTTTGAGGCCGACGAGACGGTCCCAGGATTCGTCAAGCACCCGTCCTTCCTCGTCGGGAATCAGAGTGCACCCGCGGATCGCGATGACGGCTGCGATCGATGAGAGACGACGAGCTTGCTTGAGGTAAGCCGCATAGGGATCAGAAATTGGGGTCGCAGCGATCGAGCCTGCGAATGCGGACGGCGCTCCACGATCGCCAAGTGGGATCACCCCGTGATGCGCAACCTGGAAGATCGAGGCAGACAAGTAACCGTTAGCTGAGCGCAGTCCAATCCATATACGCCGGTCTGGATGTTCGACAGCAGTTCTCGCAGCATCCGCGAGAGATGCGAGAGCATTTAGATGGGCGAGGAGGCTCTCTCCTTCCACGATGATCGCTAGGTCTCCGGGCGGCCAACTCATCATCGTGTGATCGGAGAGGCTCGGCACTACGGCGACCGCGTACCCCGCGTCTGCGAGCGCAAGTTGCATTCGATCAGCCTCTTTCTGCAAGGCTGCGGAAGAGCGCTCGGTCGCAACGGTAGCTGCTGCGGCGATCCGAGCGGTTCCCGTGTGTCGCCCAGCAGCGGCCCGCATGGATAGGCGGACTGATGAGTCCGATCCTGCACTGGCGGACGCGATTATTCGCAATTGGCGGAGAGAGTCGAGTAGCTGAGCGCAATCGGGCGGGTCGGGGAGGTAGCGGTATCGGTCGAGTTCGATCAGTGCACCGACCTTCTGGATGAGACTGTCGAGCGTTCCGACAGTCAGGATGGGGCGCCGCTCGGCTACATCTGCCCGTGCAAGACTTGGAATGACTTGCTGGAGCAGCATTCGCACGACGGTGGCGGCGTCGCTCTCGACGGGATAGTCACCGAGAGCGCCGGGCACTTCGTCCGTGTAGCCCTCGTCTGCCGGAGAGTCCATCTCGGAAAGCAGCGCGGTGACCGATTCGAGCCGGCGAACGATCGTTCGAGGCACAGTTCGATTGCCTAGGTGGGCGATCGCGATCTCTGGGAGCAGATCGAGGAGTGCCCCGAGTGCTTTCGCCTCGGCCGCAAGCTTGGACGTCAACGTGCCCGCGCCGTACTTTCGCGACAAGGCTCGAGCCTGGGCTCTGTTATCCGAGACTTCGAGGGCATGGGGCAAATTCTCTCGGGGAATCGCTTTGTCAGCGAGCGGGTAGTCGCCGAGCTTGGCCAAGCGCCCGAGGGCATCCACCGCACCCACCCGGGCGATCAACGCTGTCGGCGCAAGAGCGAGGGCCAGTCGGCAGACCTCAACGACAGCGTCGTTCTGGTTCGGCTGTAGCTCCTCGTCGATGAAGATCCATCTGCCATCCACCCCGTCGGCTACGCGTTCCAGCGACGCTAGCCACGGTGTTTCTGTCGCGATCCTGCGCAGGAGGAGCTGCTCGCCGCCGGCTGTGATGACAGCGTGTTCCGCAAGCTCAGGTGCCGCGCGACGTAACGCCTCCGTCATGTCGGCCGAGTCGTGCAGCGGCCATCCCGTCAGGCGTGCACCGATTGCACCCGCGGCGGCCTCCAGAGCTGTGATGTCAAAACCGCGAAGTATAGTGATGGCCTGCAACAGGAGTTGGGGTGCCTCATCATCGAGGACCGCAGCGGTCGTGAGTTCTTCGACCAGCGTCGCGTCGATCTTTCGCCACAAGGGTTGCAGATCTGGATCGGTCGGGACGCTGCGGAGCCTCTCAATGGCTGCCACAATCTCGGGCTTGAAGAGATGTTCTGTGTCGGGGCGCGGCTTGGTGCGGGACATCGTAAACGCATTTACAGCGTTGCCAGCATCAACGTCACATTCATCGAGGATGCGCTTCCAGTCGTCGGCCCGCCTTCGAAGTCCATCAGCACGGAAAGCGGATGCGACTGCGACGAGCGTCTGGAGAGTGCGATCGCGTGTGATGCGCTCGGTTGCGGCCTGGATCATCACGGCTTGGTCAGCCCCGGACTCGAGTGCTCGTCGGAGGAATCGCGCGAGCTCGGCGCTGGTCACTAGAGGGACAATGCGCTGGAGAGTGTCCTGCTGCCCAAAGGGGTGAGCTGCCCGGGCGAGTGCTGCGGATCGGATTTCGTGCAGCGGCCGCATGAGGTTGCCCGAGTCCTCAACGATAAGGTGCTCGTCTATGAGGCGGCGGCTGGCAGCGACGAATGCGCCGTGATGGGCATCCAGAGCGGATTGGATCGCATGGGCAGGGACGGCGACGCCGTATTGGTTGGCACACGATGCGAGCCGGAGGATCTCAAGCTCAAGATGTCGACTCGGGTCTGATTCGCGTGCGGCGACTTGCGCGCTGACGACAGTGGCGAGATTCACACCCTCGGTGAGCAGCGTGACGTACTCCAGTAGAAGGCCGCCTGCTCGCTCGGCTGGTTCCCGCCATCCGGCCCATTCAGTGAGATTGTCCGCCCGGTAGTCGCGCCAAAGCTGCTCTGCAAAGCTGTCGTCAAGCATCGGCGTTATCGTGGCGATGGCCGACAACAGCGGGACAGGGAAGCGGTCTTCCTCTCGAATCGAAACAATGGCGATCACGTTCGACAGGTCCGCGAGCCGTCTCAGTAGTCGATCGAGGAGATCTGAGTCGTGGCGCCCAGCGTCGTCGATGAGGACCCCCACAGGCGCATACGCACTCGGCCGCAAAGCCTCAATGCGCGCGGAAAGAAGTGCGACAGCATCGCGCCCTGTGCGCCCTGTTGGTGTCAACGAGTGGACATGCTGCCAGCGATATAGCCTCCGGGTTTCGTACGCGGCTGCGTACGCGAGTGCGCTCTTGCCGCTGCCGCTCGGTCCGGCGATGACTGCCAACCGGCGGGTCGCCGCGACTTCGACCACCTGCTGTGTGAGTTCAACACGAGGCACGAGCAACCCGGCAACGACGTGAGAAGCTCCCACGTGCACGCCCTGCCGTAGGTCCGAACCATCAGCAGATGATCTCCAGTCGATTGCCTCGCAGATCCCCAACGACCTTGCCTCATCGAGCAACTCGAGGTCGACGGTCGCAAGGATCTGGTCTATGAGGACATCGATGCCTGCGATTTCCACGGTCGCGCGCTTCGCGATATCCGGGTCCGCGTTCGCGTCGCTAGCCTGACCCACTTGGGTGCAGACGGCAGCCACAATGATCTCCGCAAGACCATCCGGAAAATCGCGAGTTCCGGTAATGATGCTGATCGCCCGCGCGTGCGGGTCAGGACAGACTACAACTGAGGCGGAGGCCGCAAAGGCAACCGAATCCTGATCGTTTTCGAACGATAGAGCGTCAAGTTCCTTGGCCAATTCACTCGGGGGACTCGAGCCAGGTTGTGCACCCTCACTCCCCCACTCGGGTACTGGGATTCGAGCGACCGGGCGCTCGAGCAAGAGGGTCGTCGTGGCTGGGAGTCCGGCGTCCCTACGCTTCACCCAAGCCTTTGCTACGGAACGCAAGTCCTTGCGTAGGTCCGTCGCCGCGAAATCGCCCGCACTATCGCGTCGCGACTTGACCTGGATGAAGAATGCCCCGCTGGACGACTGCACCGAAATGTCGTCGTACCCTTCCGGCGTCACTAACGCGGTCGCGTCGCCTTCGCTCCACAGACGCAATACGACGAGCGTCGCGACCAGATCCTGAAAACGAAAGCCGCGCCCGGCACGCGCACCGGCTCGGGAAGCGACCCACAATGCAGCCTGTGAGTCGCTTGGCACGCTAGTCGACGCTGGGCTGGCAGGAGATAAGGTCTCCCGCTTCTGACCGCGGCGCTCCTGCGCGGCACCTCGTCGGCGCGCTTCGGCTATCGCGCGCTCGGAGCTTCGACGTGTCATGTATTTGATGGTATCGGCGGACAGTGATACAACTGGGTGCGTCAACGGGTGCAGAGATCGACGTTGGAGATGCTCGCGGCGCCAATCTTCCTCCGCCGCGGACGAGTTCAAGACGGGATGTCCTCGGTAGCCCCTGCTGTCAGCGTTGACAGAATGGCTCATCTTCTCAAACCTTCTCCCGTTTCAACTTGGATCCGCGCAGTGTCCTCGCCTCTTTCAGCCGTCTCGTATATCCGTGTCTCGACGGTTCTCCAAGCTGACCGTGGAGGCGAGCGAGAGGGCTTCTCTATCCCGGCCCAGCGCGAGGCGAGCAGAAAGCAAGCGCACGGACTGGGCGCTCTCATCTCCGCTGAGTTCGTTGATCGTGGTCAATCGGGCCGAAGCACGAACCGCCCAGAGCTCCAACGGATGCTCACCTATCTGCAGGAGCATCCCGTCGACTACGTCATCGTCCACAAGCTCGACCGGCTGGCCCGATCACGTGCCGACGACATCGCAATCGCTCAGGCCGTTCATGCTGCGGGCGCCCGACTCATATCAAGTGCCGAGGGCATCGACATGACTCCGAACGGCACGCTCCTGCACGGGATCATGACGTCGATCGCGGAGTTCTACTCGCGCAACCTCGCGCAAGAAGTGATGAAGGGCATGCGGCAGAAGGCCATCCACGGTGGAACACCGGGGCGGGCGCCGATCGGCTATCTCAATGTCCGCCGCCAGACCGAGGACGGGCGCGAGTATCGAACGATTCAGCTCGACCGCGAACGGGCGCCGCACATCACCTGGGCGTTCGCCACCTATGCCACCGGGGATTGGAGCGTCGCTCAGCTGGTCGCAGCACTTCGGGACGGAGGACTTCGGACTCGGGCGACCACGTCCCGCTCCCCCGCGGCACTGACTGTCGCGAGCCTTCATCGTGTGCTGACGAATTCCTACTACAAGGGAATCGTCACGCCGAACGGCGTGCAGCATGCAGGAAGCCACGAGCCGCTGGTCCCGGCGAAGACCTGGATACCGTCCAAGGCCTCCTCGCCTCTCGGCGTCAAGGTGAACGCAGCCGCATCCACACGCACTACCTCAAGAGCACGGTCCGCTGCTTCAACTGTCAACGCCGACTGCTGGTCCACAAAGCTCGGTCGAAGAGTGGGCGTGTCTACGACTACTTCGTCTGCTCCGGCCGCCAGAACGGTAGACCGCGATGCACCCAGAGCGCACTTCTCATCGGCGACGTGGAGCGTCGCGTCGAGGAGGCCTACGAGCGGATCCAGATCTCCACTCACCGGCGCAAGGAGATCGAGCTGCATTGGCAGGATCGGCTCGCGGACGTAGCATCCGGCTCGGAGCAGAAGCGATCAGACCTCGCCGCACAGGCGCAAGAGATCCGGCTGCGGCAAGAGAAGCTCCTCGAGGCTTACTACTCCGACGCCCTGCCTCGCGACCTGTTCGTCAAAGAGCAGCGCAAGTTGACCGAGTCGCTCTCCCGTACCGAGGCCGAGCAGGCACACCTGAACGACGACATCACGTTCCAGCTGAAACACGTGGCGGAATCGCTCGATCTCCTCGAAGACGCCCGCGACCGCTACCTCGCAGCGCCTCCCGCAGATCGCAAGCAGCTGAACAATGCGTTGTTGGACCGTGTGCTCATCGGGGCGAACCCAGAGGACATCTGCGTCAAGCTTCGGCCGGAGATCGCCAAGCCAGGGCTGCGCGGCGCCGCGGAAGAAGATTTCGCATAGGGCTACTTCGGTAGACCTAACGCGAGTCGAACCCGCGACGTCACGATCACCGACCGTTTCGCACAACGCGCGCCAGGTGGACCTGACGGGATTCAAACCCTTGACCTTCTGCATGTGCCGCAGCGCTTCGCATAGCGCACCCCGGGTGCCCCTCCGTAGAGAGTTTGAGAACCCTGGCGCGGCCCTGAGAACTGTGGCTTCTCGCCTGTCTCGGGGTGCCTACAAGCGTAGCGAACGGCCGTCCGAGCCCTCGGTGACCGACTCCCGCGGTCGTGTGGTGCGTGCAGTTGGGAAGACTCAAACCTTTTTGAGCGCGGCTGAGGTCGATGAGCTGGTGGCGCTGTACGAGCAGGGCATGACGCTTGCGCAGCTCGGTGAGCGGTTCGGCATCTACCACCGCACTGTGGCTACTCACCTCGTCCGTCGTTCCGTCCCGATGCGCGTGCGAGGGCTGGCTGAGGAGCACACGTCCGAGGCAGTGCGGCTCTACGAGGGCGGGATGACCTTGATGGAGGTCGGTCTGCACTTCGGCGTGAGTCAGGGCGCAGTAAAGAGGACGGTGGCCGCCGCAGGTGCGACCATCCGCCCTCGGGGACGCCGGGCGCCGGCTACAGCGTGAAGTCCTCTTCTGGCTGCTCGGAGATCGCCAGCATGACGCCGAACTTGGGAGCCGCGGCGGAGGTCACGCGACCGTGCCCGACAGCATAGAAGGGGCACGTCGGCCTCGCCCCGCGACTCGATGGGGCGAGTCGACTCGGTAGATGATCGGCTGAGCCGGTAGAGGTCCGCGAAGACGAGCGGCGCTGCCTGCGCCTGGCGCACTCCGACCACCCGATCGCGTCGCCGTTGAACTATGCCCGCGTGGACGGCTTCCTTGCCTTTGACAGTGGGAGGGTGAGGGAGTGCTTTCGACCTCGGTCTCATGGTGGGCTCTCGCGGGCGGCCGCGATCTGTGGCCGGTGCTCGACGACCCAGTCGGCCAGCGCGGAGAGCGGCACGAGGAGCGAGTAGCCGAGCGGGGTGAGGCTGTACTCGACGGACGGCGGGTTCGTCGGGAACACTGTGCGGTCGACCAGGCCGTCTTCCTCCAGCCCGCGGAGCGTACGCGTGAGCATCCGCTGGCTGATGGTCTCGATGCCACGGTGGAGCTCGTTGAAACGGTGCGGCCGCTTCCCGAGCAAGACGATCACCAGGATCGACCACTTGTCACCGACCCGTCGGAGCACGTCTGTCACCGCGCACCGCTCGTACTCGTCGATCGGAACCGGACTCGGCAATTCAGCACGCACCATCGAGGGCACAGGAATGTGCGTATCGGACATGAAACTGCCTCCTTCCCCGAACACGCATGGTTACTGATGATGTTAGTACGTACACAAAGTAACCATATGGAGGATCTCTATGCTCGAGTTCGACCAGGGCCCGCGGGAGACGCGCGTCATCGTGATCAGCGGCGGCACCGATGGCATGGGCCGCGCGCTCGCCTTGGAACGCCTCGAACGCGGCGACCGGATCATCGCCATCGGCAGCAACGCCGACAAGGGTCGCCGCGTGCTCGCGGAGGCGGAACAGTTCGGCGCAGGAGACCGGTTCGAGTTCATCCAGGCCGATCTGTGCAGCGTCGCCGAGACCCGCCGTGCAATCCACGAGATCGGTGAGCGGCACGAGGCGGTCGACGCGCTGTGCCTGTTCGCGAACCGGCAGTCACCCCAGCGGGTCGTGACAGCTGAGGGCTTCGAACGCACCTTCGCGCTCTACTATCTCAGCCGTTACCTTCTCAGTCACGAGCTCGCACCCCAGCTGCGCCGCAGCCCTGCACCGGTGATCGTGAACGTCGCCGGTGTAGGCATGACCAAGGGCGCGATCCACTGGGACGACCTGGAACTGGCGCACGGTTACAGCACCATCACCGCGCAGCTCCAGGCCGGCCGCGCCAACGACCTGCTCGGCGTCGCCTACGCCGCACAACCTGACAACCCCGCTCGGTATGTGCTCTACCACCCGGGCTTCACCAAGAGCGGTGACCTCAGCCCCCTCCCGGCCGCTGCGCGCGCATTCATCCGCATCGCCGCCGCGCTCGCCGCGCGACCGGTCAAACGAGCCGTGGCACCGATCCACGGGTTCATCGACAGCCCGCCGAGCACACCGTTGACCGCGAACGACCGGGGCGATCAACTCCCGCTCTCCCTCCCTACCCTCGACCCGCTCGACGCCGAGCGCTTGGCCGGCGTGACACGCTCCCTGCTGACCGGACGCCCGTCCGCTGCCGGCCACTGAGTACCCGACGGGAAACTGACAAGAAGTGGTTCTTCGGGCCAAGATTTGAGCCTTGTGCCTCGTGTGTCTCTCCATGGAGGGTTTAAGGACCTGGTCATCCCCTGGAAACCGTGGCCTCGTACTCAGTCGCCGCCCACAGGAGGCTCCTCGGCATGCCCGACGACAGAGAAGGCGCGTCGACCTCTTCCAGCACGTCTACGACCTGCACGAAGTGGAACAAGTTATACTTGTGCCACTTGACCTACAGTTCTAACTTGCGGAGATGAATGATGGTTGATGATGCACGGCCGGGCAAGTTCGCCGCGATCGTGAAGGTCGGCCCGAAAGGGCAGATCGTCATTCCGAAGGAGGCGCGAGCGATGTTCGGTATCGAGCCGGGCGCTGCTCTGCTGCTCCTCGCGGATGAGGCGAGGGGAATAGCGATCGTGCGGCAGGAGCCGTTCCGCGAGTTCATCGACACCGTCATGCCGGACGTCCGAGCCGATGGTTAGACGCGACATCGGCGCGCTCATGAGCGAGCGCCGTATCACCGTCAACGGCCGTAACATCAATGTCGCAGTAGGCCCCGACAACGGGCCGCCGCTCGTGCTGCTGCACGGTCAGGCAGCGCGCTGGCAGGACTATCGGCGCGTGCTGCCAGCGCTCGTCGAACGTCATCGGGTTATCGCGATCGACGTGCCCGGGCATGGAGCGTCCGAGCGTCTGGCGCCCGAGGAGTACACGTGTGTCACCGTTGGGGAGCTACTGGCCGGCGCGATCATGCAGCTCACCGACGAGCCCGTGCTGCTGTCTGGCACTGGAGCTCGCAGCAAGACATTCCGAACTGGTGCGAGGGCTCCTGCTGGAAGATCCGCCGTTGTTCTCATCCGTGCTGCCGCGCGGCGACAAGACCGTCGGTGCCGTGCTGCACCGCATCGCCACGGAGTACCTCCGCGGACGACCGGAGGGAGGCTTCCAGCGCTTCTACCTGGAGCGGGCCGACTACTTCGAGTTCTTCGGTCCCGCTGCACCGTGGATCACCCGCTGGGCGCTGCGCTGGGTCGATCGACACCCGGGCAAGCCGCTCCGCGTGTGGTTCCTCCCCCGAGCTGTTGATGTCTGGTTCGGGGGAATGGTCGACTATGACCCCGCGTTCGGGAACGCCTGGGACGTCGGACGCTGGTACGAGAACTTCGATACCGACAGCGCACTGCGATCAGTGTCGGTGCCGACGACACTGATCCACACCCGCTGGTGGTACGACAAGCACGGCACGTCCTATGACGCGAGCGGTGTGTTGAAAGCCGCGATGGAAGTCGACGATGCCTCGCACGCACTCGCGTTGCTCGCCGATGCGGAGCTGGTGACGATCTCGGGCGGGCATCTCGTCCACTTCGAGCGACCGCACGACTACCTCGCCGCGCTCCAGCGACTGGAGGCGCGCTGCAGTTCGCGGGAGTCGTGACGGAGTTGACAGATCTCGATATGCCCGATCAGAACTCGCGTGCGGGGTCGAGAGCCACCCGTATGCCGGTGAGGATCAGCTCGACCGCCGCGTCGAACTCGTCGGCGTCGGATTCGGCAGCGGGGTCTTCTTCGAGGGCGGCGAGCACTCGCGAGTCCTTCGCGCTGCCTGTGAGCGCGCGCAGGCGCGTCGCAAGGAGTTCGTTGACCTCGGCAGCCTGCCGATTCCCGATGAACTCCGCGAGCTGCCCGGCCTGTTCGACGTCGCTGCGCGTGTAGGTCCAGAGCATCGTCAGGATCGTGATCGCGCGGGTTCCTGAGATCCGCCATGGCTCCAGGCAGGCCAACCCACTCTCCAGCCGACGCAGATAGGAGGGAAGGAGGGGTTCGGTGCCGACGGGCGTCGCGGTGAGCCAGGGGTGCTGCTCGTACGTTTTCCTGAGGTCTCGGACCCATCCGCGTATCCGCTCCGGCACAGAATCTTCCGCGGGGAGTTGACCGACCCCCAGAGCGCGATCAGCGGCAAGGACCAGCAGATCCTCACGAGACTCCACATAGCGATACAGGGACATCGTCCCGCTGCCGAGCGCCTTCGCCACGCCGCTCATGGTGATCGCTTCGATGCCGTCGTCATCCCCCAGGCGAACGGCGGTGTCGAGGATCTGCTCGAGAGTCCAGCGCGGCTTGGGACCCTTGGTGGCTGGGGCCGACGCGCCCCACGCCAGCAGAACCGCCTTGGGGACGCCGGAGAGCTCGGCCGGGTCGTCGATATCGCGCGTCATGCACACCAGGCTACTGCGTAGGTATTGCGCATTTGTACTGCGTATGCATTACGCTGTAGTCATGATCGCATCCGAAACACGCAACCCCGTGCACTCACGCCTTCCCGCGACGGGCGACGTAGCACTCTCGATCTCCGGCATCTGCAAGCGCTTCGGCGCGCACGAGGTGCTGCGCGATGTGACCTTCGACGTCCCGGCGGGAGAGGTCTTCGCACTGTTGGGCCCCAACGGGGCGGGCAAGACGACCCTCATCCGCATCCTCACCACGCTGATCGCAGCGGACGGCGGGTCGGCGAAGATATTGGGGCACGACCTCGCCCATGAGCCCGCGCGAGCACGTGAGCTCATCAGCGTGACCGGCCAGTACGCCTCGGTCGATGAAGAGCTGACCGGCCGCGAGAACCTCGCGATGATTGGCCAGCTCCTGGGCATGCGCAAAGCAGCCGCTCATACGCGGGCGGAGGAGCTGCTCACCGAGTTCGACCTGGCCGACGCCGCCAGGCGCAGAGTCGGCCAGTACTCGGGCGGTATGCGCCGCCGTCTGGACTTGGCCGCCAGCCTCGTCTCCTCCCCGCCACTGATCTTCCTCGACGAGCCGACGACAGGCATGGACACCCGCAGCCGTAGTGCGTTGTGGGGTGTCGTCGGGCGTCTCGCCGGCCAGGGCAAGACCATCTTCCTCACCACGCAGTACTTGGAGGAAGCCGACGCCCTCGCCGATCAGATCGCGGTACTCGACCGCGGAACGATCGTCGCCAAGGGTACCGCGGCAGACCTCAAGCGACGGGTCGGCGGGGAGTCCATCGAACTCACCCTGGACGACGGCACCATCCTCCGCGAACTGACCGACGGCAGTCCGGAGCGCATCCGTCAGCTGCTCAACCGGCTCCACGACGAAGGCCACTCTCCCGAAACACTCGCCCTCCAATCTCCCACCCTCGACGACGCCTTCCTGGCCTTGACCGGACACACCGCCTCAACTTCCACCACCGACACGGAGCCCGCCCGATGACGACCACAGCCCTGCCTTCCGAGCTCGTCTTCGCCAAGCGAAGCCTCATCCACTCGCTCCGCAACCTCGACAGCCTCGTCACCGCCGTCGTCGCCCCGGTCGCGATCATGCTGTTGTTCGTGACCGTGTTCGGCTCGGCGCTGGACTCAACGGTCGGAGGGGCATACGCGGACTACGTCACGCCGGGGGTCATGCTGCTGTGCGCGGGCTTCGGGGCGGCTCTGACCGCGACATCCGTCCACACCGACGTGTCGAAGGGTTTCATCGACAGGCTCCGGACGATGCCGGTCCGCGCTTCCGGCGTCATCTTCGGCCACGTCCTCGCCAGCGTCCTGCGCAACCTCATCTCCACCGCAATCGTGCTCGGCGTCGCGCTCGCCCTCGGCTTCCGGCCCCAGGCATCCGCCCTGGAATGGCTGGGAGTCGCCCTCCTCCTCGCGGCGTACATCCTCGTGTTCACCCTCATCGCCGCCGCGTGGGGCCTGGCTGCGAAGTCCGTCGACTCCGCCGGCATGTTCAGCTTCATCGCCCTGTTCCTGCCCTACCTCTCCACGGCCTTCATCCCCACTGAAAGCCTCCCTGGATTCCTCCAAGGCTTCGCAGAACACCAGCCCGTCACCCTCGTCATCGAGGCCTTCCGTGGCCTCGCCAACGGAGCACCCGACACGGCCACGATCGTCGGCTCTGCCATCTGGCTCGCCTGCCTGGGAGTCGCGGCGACGGCGCTCACCGCGTGGCTCTTCCGACGCTCGGCGCGTACATGACAGCCGCAGGGCTGTCAGCTCCGTCGGTCCCACCGCCGACTACGCGGTCGCTGCTTCACGATGAACTGAGCCACGAACGCCGACAAAGCCCGGACCCCAGCCCTTGATTCATCGGGCCAAGGTTCGAGACTTGTGCGTTGGGTGCCGTGAAGAGGGTGGTGGCCGCAGCAGGTGCGACCATCCGCCCTCGGGGCGTCGGGTGGTGGTTACAGCGTGAAATCTCCTCTGCGTGCTCGGGGTCGTACTCGGCGATCGCCAGCATGATGCCGAGCTCGGGAGTCGCGGGAAGGTTCACGCGGCCTTGCCCGACGACGTAGAGGGGCGCGTCGAACTCGTCCAGTGCCTCGATGATGCGGGCGAGCTCGGTGGACGATCAGTTGAGACGATGGAGGTCAGCGACGACGAGCGCCGCTGCCTACCGCTCGCGGATGGTGGCGAGGGCCTGGTCGAGCGCTGGCCGTGTCCGGTCGTTGTCGTGGATCTCGCCGCTGACCTCGTAGCCGAGCTCGGCGGCAAGGCGTTGGCAGGCGGCCCGTTGGTGAGCGTGAGTTGCCCGGTTCGGGTGGGCGCTGCGGGTGTAGATCACGGCGCCCATCAGGCCACGCTCGCCATCGGGTACTCGACGGCCCGCGCCTCGTTCATGCGGTGGGCGGCGACGCTCGACGGCCTCCTGAACGCGGGTGCGGGCCAGCAGGATGACGCTGACCGGGCCCATGATGAGGAACTTGAGCGCGTTCCAACAGAACAGGAGCACGAGGACGTTCAGCCAGCCGGGGCCGCCGTCCTCGATCAGGGCGATGCAGTAGTTCGCGGCGAGGAAGTACGGGAGCGCGAGGAGCATCGCGGGGATGCCCCACTTCAGGCCGCGGCGGGTGCGGATCGCGTCGAGCGCGATGTTGGTGGGCATGTAGCGCCGCAGGTAGTAGCGGGCGTGGGCGCTGAGCGCCCAGAGCAACCGGGTCATGGCGTTGTCCTCTCGTGGCACAGTCAGGTAACGAGACAGTGCGTAGAGAGT
>Ga0308157_10000473_pt1 | contig 132448 bp, 124 predicted proteins | sample PhyBR1_FD_201035 | JGI IMG/M metagenome (GOLD analysis project Ga0308157, IMG submission 201035) | Phyllosphere microbial communities from UC Gill Tract Community Farm, Albany, California, United States - DLSLB.R1 | ecosystem: Host-associated > Plants > Phyllosphere > Unclassified | place... | reverse complement strand
GACAAAGGCAGAATTGGTAAACACCATCTCAAATAAGTTGGGAACAGAAAAGAATGAAACACAGAAAGTTGTAGAAGCTTTTATGCAGGAGATCAGGACTTCTATGTATAATGGGGATAACGTTTATTTAAGAGGTTTTGGTTCTTTTATCATTAAAACGAGAGCTGCTAAAACGGGAAGAAATATTTCTAAGAACACTGCGATTGAGATTCCTGCTCATAACATTCCTGCTTTCAAACCTTCAAAATCTTTTGTTGAGAAAGTAAAAACAAAAGTTGCAGTAAAATAAAAAATTAACTGAATATTAACTAGTTACTAAAAATTAAAATTATGCCAAGCGGAAAGAAAAGAAAAAGACACAAGGTTGCAACACACAAGAGAAAGAAAAGAAGAAGAGCGAACAGACATAAGAAAAAATAATCTCTTTTTCTCGAGATTTACAATATAATAATATAGTTGGTGATTTTAGAATTTTAAAAGCTCACCGGCTATATTTTTGTTTTGCAACTATAGGATTCCGTGGATATAAAGCGTTTATTAAAGATTTTTTTTTAAGAAATCATGAATGTTATAATTTAATTCTTAATTTTAAGATTCATTCAATAATAAAAAACAATGCTTATTTCCTTTAATCTTAACAATTACCTTATAACAAAATGAAGAAAGAACTAATAGTTTCGCATGAGGATGATCTTACAAAGATTGTATTGCTGGAAGACGGAAGACTATGTGAACTTCATGAGCAAGAGGACAAAAGCGAATTTATAGTTGGAGATTTGTTTGTTGGAAAAGTAAAAAAACTGGCCCCTAACCTTAATGCCGCATTCGTAAATATAGGATATGAGAAGGATGCATTCCTGCATTATCAGGATCTGGGACCACAATACCTTACTTACCGTAAATTTCTGAAAGATACGATTTCTAAAAAACAAAGCTCCTCAAGCTTAAAAAATTTCGAAATACAACCCGAAATAGACAAAAATGGAACAGTAGACAAAGTAGTCGCTAAAGATGATCTTGTTTTGCTGCAAATTACCAAAGAACCTATTTCTACAAAGGGACCCCGAATTTCTACTCAGGTTTCTTTAACAGGCCGTTTTTTGGTACTGATACCTTTCGATAACAAAGTTTCAATTTCTAAAAAAGTTAAAAGTTTCGAAGAAAAAGAAAGACTGAGAACACTTATTGAAAGTATTAAGCCTGAAGGGTTCGGAGTCATCATCAGAACCGTAGCCGAAGGTAAAAAAGTAGCCGATCTTCATAATGACATGAATCAGCTGATCCAGAAATGGGAAACTACTTTTAAAAACATTCAGAAGAATAAAGTTCCGGCCCGGGTTTTAAGCGAAGAAGACAAAGCTTCAGCTATTTTACGAGACAATTTCAACCAGGATTTCGTCAGCATTACATGCGATGACGAGCAAATGGTGGAAGAAATGAAAAATTATGTGGAAGTTATTGCTCCGGAAAGAAAAAATATCGTTCATTTTTATAATTCCCACATTCCTCTACTCGAATATTACAACGTTGAAAAACAGCTTAAACAAAGCTTTGGAAAACACGTTAATATTCCAAGTTCAAAAGGTGCTTATCTGGTCATAGAACACACAGAAGCCCTTCACGTCGTAGACGTCAACTCCGGCAACAATATTACAGCCGGAAATACCGCCAATAAAGAGCATGCATTACATGTGAACAAAATGGCATCCACAGAGATCGCCAGACAGCTGCGTCTCCGTGATATGGGAGGGATTATCGTGATCGATTTTATCGACATGCCCAATCCTGAACACCGAAGAGATCTGTTCGAACATCTTAAAGAAGAAATGAAACGTGATAAAGCACGTCACAAGATTCTTCCGCCAAGCAAGTTCGGATTGATACAAATTACCAGACAGAGAAACCGTCCGGAAAAACAGATCGAAACCAAAGAAGAAAACCCTAATAAAGACGGAGAAATCGTTGCTCCGATCGTTATTGTGGAAAGAATGGGAGAAACCCTCAGAACAATTATGCAGAAGGAGAAAGGAAAACTGTACCTGCATGTTCATCCTTTCGTGGAAGCATTCCTGACCAAAGGGATCAACAGCATCCAGATGAAATGGTTTGTTAAATACAAAAAATGGGTAACCATCATTCCCAGGGATTCTTTTAAATATTTAGAATATAGAATTTATAATGCCAACAAAGAAGAGCTGATTGGATATTCTAATTAAGACAAAATTAGGAGGCCGTTTTCACAACCAGTGAAACGGCCTTTTTTATACATTTTTCTTCTGCCTCTTCTGTGAATAGTATCTGCAAATCTATTCTTATCAAAAAGATAATAGAAAATACAGAGAGACATACTGTATCCGTATTACAGACCTTATAAATTACTTACCAATCCATCCGGATCATTCAGCAGTACGGACTTAATAAAAAAATAACTTTATTATCGACTAAAACCATTAAAATTTCTAATTAACAAAAGCAGCAAAACAATGATGAATCTAAATTTACGTATAGTGAATTATGATTAATTAACATTTTGCGCGCTTCTTTTCTTCGCGATATATTCTTAAATTTGAGGTATGAGTTTTGGAAAAGATTTATTACGAAAAATAAAAACCACGGAATTGCCCGGGATAAATGCTCATGGAGTATTTTCACCACCCTCCCGTCCCATCTTCACCTATGATGAGGTTTTGAAGAAGAATCCAAAATTTGCTGCCGTGAATATAGTTTTGTATCTGAAAAATGACGAGTGGCATTTTCCGCTGATCCAGAGAACGATTAACGAACACGACAGACACAGTGGCCAGATCTCTTTACCTGGCGGAAAACGCGAAGAACTGGATAAGGATTTTGCAGAAACTGCGGTCCGTGAAACTTCAGAAGAAATCGGTATAGAAAAACATTATGTGAGAATGATCAGGGAATTGTCACCGATCTATATTCCTCCGAGTAATTTTTATGTGTACCCCTACATTTCGTACACTAAAAAAAATCCCGAATTCATTTTACAGCAGAGCGAAGCGGTAGAAGTAATCGAATTTCCTGTTACCTCTTTCCTAAATCTTCCGGATCAGCCTGAAATGATGGCGCTTCCGAGCGCTGCAGGCCATGAGGTACCGGTTATAAATTTCAACGGATATATCATCTGGGGTGCTACAGCAATGATTTTAAGCGAATTCAGCCAGTTGCTGAAAAAAATGTAACTTTGCACTATCGTGTTTAATTGAGAGATGGCGAAGAAAAATATTTTCACTGATGCATTCGGTACACCCTATTTTTTTAAGAGGGTAATTATTTTTATTTTAGGATTTGTGTCTTACAGAAGATTCAACGGCTTTAATAAATTGAAAATAACAGGTACTGAGCACCTCGTGGATCTTCCGGATTCCAATGTGTTATTTGTATCCAACCACCAGACCTACTTTGCTGATGTTGCAGCCATGTATCATGCATTCTGTGCTGTGAATAACGGATACCTGAATACGATCAAAAACCCGATTTACCTGCTCAATCCAAAGATCGATTTTTATTATGTAGCAGCTGAAGAAACCATGAATAAAGGTATTCTTCCTAAAATTTTTAAAATTGCAGGCGCAGTAACGGTAAAGAGAACCTGGAGAGCTGAGGGTAAAAATGTCAACAGACTGGTAGACCTTACGGAGGTAGATAATATTATGAAAGCTCTGGATAACGGCTGGGTAGCCACTTTCCCTCAGGGTACCACTTCTGCTTTTGCCCAGGGAAGAAAAGGAACTGCAAAACTGGTAAAAAACCAGCGGCCGATTGTGATCCCCATTAAAATTAATGGATTTCGGAGAGCATTCGATAAAAAAGGTCTTCGTGTAAAAGTAACGGGCGTAAAACCGACCATGGAGTTTAAAGCGCCTCTCGATATCGATTACGATAAGGAAAATGCTCATGAAATCCTGTTAAAAATCATGACTGCCATAGAGCAGACAGAAGATTTTAACCTGCTACACCACTATGATGAAGAACTGAAAGCTAAAAAATCAGAACAAAAGGAATCAGATAATTAAAGTAAAACAGATGAAAAGAATAATAGAAATCTTATTCGCACTCATAGTATTAGTTTCATGCAATAGCCAGAAGGTATATTCAGATTTTGATATCAGCTATTCCAGAAGCGGGGGACTTGCTCCCGTTTATGAAAACTTACTGATCAAGGATAACAGTGCCCACTATTCTTTTGAAGGGCAGGGAAAAAAGCACAAGCAGGATTTTAAAATTTCTGACGAAGATTTAAAAAAAATAACGGCTACCCTTTCTCAAAATAACTTCAGAAGAATACAGGAAGATCATAAGAAGATTTATGATATCGTAGCAACGACCATCAATGTAAAGAAAGGTCCTAATGAAGGCAGTAAAACCGATGCCAGTTCGATCATGCCCAATTATAAAACCAACTGGGAAAATATCATCACTGTGTTTCAGGAGATCATTAATAATAATGTAAAAAACAGTAAATAAGTTGAAGACCCATTTTATCGCTATCGGCGGGAGTGCCATGCATAATCTTGCCATTGCATTAAAAGACAAAGGATATCAGGTAACAGGTTCAGATGATGCTATTTTTGAGCCTTCAAAATCCAGGTTGGCAGAGAAGGGAATTTTACCCGAGGAGTTAGGCTGGTTTCCCGAAAAAATCTCTTCTGATATTGATGCTGTTATTCTCGGAATGCATGCCCATCAGGACAATCCTGAATTGGCAAAAGCAAAAGAACTGGGTTTAAAAATTTATTCTTATCCTGAATTCCTTTACGAGCAGTCTAAAAATAAAACAAGAGTGGTGATCGCCGGTTCTCATGGAAAAACTACGATTACTTCGATGATCCTTCATGTTCTGAACTTTCATCAGAAAGATGTTGATTTTATGGTAGGTGCCCAACTGGAAGGCTTCGACTGTATGGTTAAACTGACCCCGGACAACGATTTTATGGTCCTTGAAGGTGACGAATATCTGTCCTCCCCTATCGACCTGCGTTCAAAGTTTTTGTTGTATCAGCCGAATATTGCTTTGCTAAGCGGAATCGCATGGGATCATATCAATGTTTTCAAAACGTTTGACGATTATACAGAACAGTTTAGAAAATTCGTAGCAAGCATTACGCCGGGAGGAATTCTGGTCTACAATGAGGAAGATCCTGAGGTCGTGAAAGTAGTGGAAGCGGCTGAGAATTATTTCAGAAAAATCCCTTACCATACGCCGGAATATGAGATCATGAGTGGAAAAGTTCATCTAAAAACTGAAATGGGAGATATCCCGCTTTCCGTTTTTGGTGCTCACAATCTTCTGAACCTTGAAGGTGCAAGACACATCTGCCATCATCTGGGCGTGATGGATGAAGACTTCTACGAAGCGATTATGAGCTTTAAAGGTGCTTCCAAACGACTTGAAAAAGTGGAAAGAGAAGATCACGGAACACTTTATAAAGATTTTGCCCATGCTCCCAGTAAAGTTAAAGCTGCCGTGAAAGCCTTTAATGAGCAGTTTAAAAAAGATAAGAAATACGGTTTCCTGGAACTTCATACCTATTCAAGCCTTAATCCTGTCTTTCTGGAGCAGTATGACCATGCGATGGATGACCTGGATGAAGCAGTCGTTTTTTATTCTGAAGATGCCTTGAAGATCAAAAGAATGGACCCGATCTCTCCGGAACTGATCAGAGAAAAATTTAAAAATGAAAACTTAAAAGTTTTTACTGATGCCGAAGAGCTCCACGCCTATTGGGATCTTCTGGATAAAACCCAGGGAGTTTTCCTGATGATGAGCTCAGGTAATTTCGGAGGTCTCGATTTGACGAAATAAATAATAATTGATATCTGAAAAAGATCTGTACTCACTGAATACAGATCTTTTTTATAGCCTGGGCTATTGATTAATCCTTAAAATCTTCACCATCATTACGGATGGTGCCTTTATTTTCTTCTGTATCGTCAGTTACCTTACGATCCTCACCACTTTCTTCTGAGGGATCAACAGAATGAACTATATTCTGATAAATACTTTCTAAAGTTTCCGCGGAAGTCTCTTCTTTGGCGCCCTCATCGGGCTGCGCAATGGGGTCGGTAATTTCTGACTGGTTCTTAGAAATCATAACTTAAATTTTTTGTGATTATATTTAAAGATAAGTTTATTTTTTAACTTTTTACAAAAATTGATAAAAAAAGGAAGCAATAATGACTGCTTCCTTTAAAATTTATAAAAATTCTGATTAGATATCGGCTACTGCATTCAGCATTTTTTCTTCCCATGCAGAGTCTTCAGGATCAAAAAATAATCTTTTCCCGGTGTCTAAAGAACGGACGGTATTCATGTCAGCTTCCGTTAACTCAAAATCAAAGACATTGAAGTTCTCTGCAATCCTGGAAGGTGTTACAGATTTTGGAATGACACAGAAACCTTCCTGCAAATGCCATCTCAGGATCACCTGTGCCACTGTCTTATGGTAGGCTGAAGCAATCTTTTTCAGCTCCTCATTATCCAGAAGTCCTGCATTCCCGTTGCCAAGCGGACTCCACGGCTGCGTAATGATATTATTTTCTCTGTTATATTCCTGAAGTTCTTTCTGTTGGAAAAGCGGATGCAGTTCTATCTGGTTGATAACCGGAGGAACGGTAGCATTTGCTTTCAGCTCATCCATTTTTTCAACAGTAAAATTACAGACTCCAATTGCCTTAATCTTCCCTTCCTGATACAATTCTTCCATCGCCTTCCATGCTCCGTTGAAATCCGAATACGGCCAGTGAATCAGATACATATCCAGATAGTCAAGCGCCAATCTGTCCAGTGTTCTCTGAAAAGCCGCCCTTGTTTTTTCATAGGTCGTATCCTGAACCCATAATTTTGAAGTCACAAATAAATCCTCGCGGTCTATTCCACTGTTTCTGATCGCTTTTCCAACCGCTGTTTCATTTTGATAAATGGAAGCCGTATCAATCATCCGATATCCTGTTTCAATGGCTGTCAGGACGGCATTTTCACATTCATTCAGATCTTCCATCTGCCAGACTCCGAAACCCAGCGCAGGAATTTTTACTCCGTTATTTAAGGTAATGACAGGTTGCCCTGTATATGTTTTCTGCTCCATACTGTTTTTATTTTTGATGTAAAGTCAAACAAATTTCCGATAAAATTATGGAATTTCCGGTTACCAATTTTACTTATTATATAACGCCACACCTTTTCTCCTCCGTTAAAGAAGATCGGCGAATGATCCGTTTTATGAAGAATTTCTCAATATTAAAACTTAATTTTTTAGTTTTGTAAAAATTAAAGTTATGCCACTTCAATTCAGACCTGCAGAACCGGAAGATTATTTCAGAATCATGGAAATATGGGAATCTGCCGTGAAAGCCACGCACCATTTTCTTACTGAAGAAGATTTTGAATATTATAAAAGGATTATTCCCCTGGAATACCTGCCGGTTCTTGAGATATATCTGGTTACTGAAAATGAGGAGGCCAAAGGTTTTGCCGCAGTGGCAGAAGGAAATTTAGAAATGCTTTTCATTCATAATGAGGTGCGGGGAAAAGGATTGGGTAAAAAGCTTTACCAGATGATGCAGGAACAAACCCCTTTTACAAAGGTAGATGTTAACGAACAAAATCTGCAGGCTATCGGATTTTACGAAAACTTAGGATTCAGAAAAACCGGAAGATCTGAAAAAGACGGCTCAGGAAAAGAATATCCGATTATTCATATGAGTTTGTAATCGACACTTAGGGAGAGAAATATTAAACAACCAGTGTCTCATCCTTACTCATCATCTTTCTGAATAAACCTTTGATGTAATCTATTTCCTCCTGGTACATCGTTTTTTTCCGGCATCCGAAATATAATGTATTTTTCAGTTTTTTTTCACCTTCCCAGATCAGTTTGACCTCTCCGTTTTCGATCTCATTTTTACACAGAAAATCCGGAACGACGGCCAGCCCGGTTCCTCCTTTCAGACAACGGATAATGGAGTTTAAATTCGGTACAATATAGTTAGGACGGAAATCAGGTTTATGCCCGAAGTTTAAAATCCAAAACTGAAATAGGTGCTCCATATCTCCGGTAGTTCCGTACCATTTTTCTTTTTTCAACCAAGCTTCGGTATACTCTGTCCCCTGTGTGGCTGCTATCTTATTAAAATCTTCTGTATCCACATCTTTTCCACCTACTAAAATAATCTGTTCAGAAGAAAATGCTTCATGTAAGATGTTAGGAGATGTCCCTTTTTTTGGGGTAATAATTAAATCTAAAATTCCTTTATCCAGCTGATCCAGCATTTCGGGATATTCCCCAAAACTGATAATCAGATTAAAGGGCAGAGTCGAAACATACTGTTCTAGTGTAGTCTGAAAAGTTTCAAAACACATTCCCACACTGATGGTCGGGGTATGTTTTTCTGTCGATTTCTGGAAATTTTTCTCCACATCCTCCAGTTTGGTCAGGGGTTCGGAAATCGCATTAAATAATACTTTTCCTCTTTCTGTAGGAATCATTTTTCTTCCGGTCCTGTCAAATAATTTATATCCCACATATGCTTCAAGGGAACTCAGATGCAGGCTGACACCGGGCTGGGAAATAAACAGAGCATCTGCTGCTCCGGTTAGGGTTCCGGTCTTATAAATTGCTTTGAAAGTTCGGTACCATTCAAGATTAACCATAATTCCAGGTATTAATATTCTGATACAAAGTTATAAAATAATCAGATAACTGATGATTTTTAGTACCAATATTTCTCTATATTTTCTAAGCTAATAATTGTCAATTATCTGATACGATCAGAATTTAATATTCTGCATTCTTAATTCATGTATCATTTTTATAATACTTAACTATAATTTACATTATTTTTATTATACATCCACCTAACATAACTTTGTACTACAGAATTTAAACAATCATACAACAATGAAAAAAGTATTAATTATCAATGGCGGTCAGAATTTCGGACATTCCGGAGGGAAATATAACCAAACCATTGCTGACAACACAGTGGAAACTCTTAAGAAATTTCAAAATATCGAAGCAAGAATCACCAACGTAGGAGAAGGTTACGACAAAAATGAAGAAGTAGAAAAGTTTGTGTGGGCCGATTATATCATTTATCACACTCCGATCTGGTGGTTTCAGCTCCCGAACGGTTTAAAAAAATATATCGATGAAGTGTTCACTGCGGGACACGCGAAAGGAATTTACATGAATGACGGAAGAACCTCTGAAAATCCTGAAATCAACTATGGAACAGGAGGAATGCTGGGTGGAAGAAAATATATGGTAACCACAAGCTGGAATGCGCCGGAAACTGCATTTACCCTGCCGGGAGAATTTTTCAGCGAAACCAGTGTGGATGATGGGCCGCTATTCGGATTCCATCGGATGAATGCCTTTGTTTCATTAGAAAAACTGGAAAGTTTCCACTTCCACGATGTCGAAAAAAATGCCGATATCGACCGCGATATGAAGCTTTACAGAGAACATATTGCCAAAGTTTTTAAAAAAGAATTAAAACCAAACTTAGTCTCATGAAAATTTATCTTACTGCAATAATACAATCAAAAGAAGAATACAGGACGGAAGTCATGGAAGTTCTTCAGAATATGGTTAAAGAAACCCGGAAAGAGGAAGCCAACGAATCGTACATCCTGCACCAGGGAATCGAAGATAAAAATCAATTTGTGTTCTACGAAATCTGGAAAAATAAAGAAGGATTAGCCCTGCATAATCAGCAGTCCTATATTGAAGCCTTTAGAGCTTTAGTGGATGAAAAACTGCAGGAAAAGCCACGGATTTTTCTGACCACTATCATTTAAAATACAACCTTTCATGAAAAAATTAGCCCTTTTAGTGATTACTCTGTTCACTATAGGATTCGTCCAGTCTCAAACGAAAAAATCTGAAAAGATGAAAAAGAAAATTTTATTTGTCGTAACCAGTCATGACAAAAAAGGAAATACGGGTGAAAACACCGGATACTATCTGGGAGAGGTTTCTCACCCCTGGGAAGTTCTTCGCAATGCCGGATATGAAATTGATTTTGTAAGTCCGGAAGGAGGTACACCGCCCGTTGACGGATTCGATCTTAAAGATCCGGTAAACAAAGCATTTTGGGAAAATGAAGAATACAGAAATAAGATAGAGCATTCTTTTACTCCTTCACAGGTAAATCCTTCAGATTATTCAACCATTTTTTATGCAGGCGGTCACGGTGCGATGTGGGATTTTGCAGATGATACGGAACTGGCCGCTATCGCTTCGAAAATCTACACGAACGGAGGGATTGTGGCGGCTGTCTGCCACGGCCCCGCCGGCCTGGTGAATATCAAACTGGATACCGGTAAGTATTTAGTGGAGGGTAAAAAAATAAATGCTTTCACCAATGAAGAAGAAGCTGAAGTAAAATTAACCCATGTGGTTCCCTTTCTGCTGGAAGATAAGCTGAAAGAAAGAGGTGCAAAATTTGAGAAATCAGGACCCTGGCAGAACCATGTAGTGACAGACCGGAGAGTGATCACCGGCCAAAACCCTCAATCTGCAAAAAGTGTCGGTGAGGCCATTGTGAAAGAATTAAACAGGTAATATCTTATTTATGCTCTCAGGTGACTGAAAATGCAGCAGCCCTGATGTTTGCCTGATCCTGAGAATAATTGATGCTGACAATTCTGACCTGAATGAATTTAATTATTGTTGATTTGGTGTAAAAATTTCATTACACCATATAAAAATAAAACCGGTTATGAATGTATTGAAAACAACCGTCACGGGATGTCTATTTTTTGCGATGAACTTATTTTCTGCCCAGCAGAAGGAAACCTGCCGATATACTAAAACTCCGACAGGATACCTGATGGTCCTTCGTCAGGATGACGATGTTCTGGCTCACGTTGAAAATCTGGCCAAAACAGAAAATATTCCGTCAGCCAGCTTTACAGGCATAGGCTTTGCCTCGGAGGTCACTTTCGGATTTTATGATTTCAAAGCGAAGAAATTTAATCCTGAAACTTTTAAGAAAGTGGAAATGGGCAGTTTAACAGGTTCAGTCGCCTGGAATGAAAAAGGTCCTTCCATCCACCTTCACGGCATTGCAACAGATGATCAGTTCAAGGCTGTTGGTGGACATATTTTATCCCTTCGTGTCGGAACAGGATCTATGGAAATTTACGTAGCTGTGAATGATGAGAAACTGGAAAGGAAAATTGAGCAGCCGCTAAATGCGAATGTTTTGCAGATCAACTGCAGTCAATAGCCTTTCAATCAGAGACGTTGTAAACGTTATGATAAATAGACAAATAAAAGAGCTTCTCAAAAATAAGGAGAAGCTCTTTTCGAAGGTGATAAATTCCGGATTATTTGGCAACCGGCATGTGGGTACTGATCGCAATTCTGTTCCATGCATTAATGGTAATAATGGCCATAATGATTTGTGCGATCTGATGTTCATCAAAAATCTGTCGTGCTTTACCATACGTTTCCTCAGTCAATCCTTTCCGGCTGATCAAGGTAATTTCCTCTGTCATTTCAAGCAATACCTGTTCTTCATCAGTAAACAATTCCTTCGCCTCTCTCCACGCATTCAAAAGATAAATTCTCTGTGGAGTTTCACCGCATCTTTCGTGTGCATATCAAGACAGAAGGCACATCCGTTGATCTGCGAAGCTCTGATTTTTATTAATTCTTTTTGAATTTGATTTAAAGAAATCGTCTGAAGATACCCTTCAAGTCCCATCATCGCCTTGTAAGCGGCGGCATCTGCGGTCGCCATGTTAATTCTTGCGCTCATATTATATATATTTTAAGTTAATAATTTACTTCCTATCATCTGTCGTTATAGCCAATGTAAATGAGTATTTTTCCTGTCCTGCCAATAAAAATGCAGCTGCGCATGCTATCCAGACAGAATAATCCAGAGGCGCTTTAATTCCCAGTACAAGGGTCATCGATAGAGCAAAAGTGAGTAACAGAAATCCGGCACCGTATGCTCCGGTTTTAGTTCTAAAACCGAAAATCAGCATTAAAGGAAAAATGATTTCCAGAAATGTTGCCATATAAGCAGAAAATACACTCAGATTTTCAGGAAGAAAAAAAGTAAACTTACGGGTATATTTTTCAAAATTCTCCCAGTTTCCCCAGACAGAGTTTTTGCCCCAGAAACCCAACCGGTCAGCGACCGCTGAAAGCATCGTCACAGAAATAGCCAGTCTTAAGAATAGCTGCGAAAACCAAGAATTTTTGCCTGTCATTATATTTGTTTTTCTGAACAGGACAAAGTTGTGATTTCTGCGCCTAAAAAATCTTAAACTGGTTTAAGAACGTAATTTCGCTCTTATTTCACTTAAATATTCCGGGGTAAAACCTAAAAAAGAGGCAACCAGGTATTGTGGAATTCTCTGAATAAACCAGGGATACAGAATACTGAAATGAATATAATACTCTTCCTTGGTCATTTCATACAGATAGCGCAATCTTTTTTCAGCCGCAGCATAAGCCGTCTGGTAGACCATCCTGAAATAGCGTTCCATAATCGGGTGTTTTTCCAGCAGACGATCCTGCGAAGAATAGTCGATCATTAAAATTCTAGACTTTTCTACCGCCTGGATATTAAAGTCGGATTTCATCTGTTTCTCAAAAGCAAATGTATCGGAAATCCACCAGTTTTCGATGGCAAATTCCGTGGTCTGCTCGATTCCTTTTTCGTTAATGAAGAACTTCCTCAGGCATCCTTCCAGTACAAAATATTTAAATTTGCAAATTTCACCTTCAAGCATCAGATTTTCTTTTTTTCCGGTATTTATGATCTGGAAATATGAAATAACAGAAGCAAACTCCTGATCGTCTATTGAAATAAACTTATCTAAATGTGCCTTAAAAGTTTCCATTGTTGAAATTCTGTATCCAAACTTAACTTTATTTTTTTAGTTTTACAATGACAAAACATTAAATCATGGAAGTCGTAGCCAAAATTTTAATTGCCATCGTAGTGATCGAACATCTTTACATTCTATGGATGGAAATGTTCGCATGGGAAACCAAAGGAAAAGAAGTTTTCAAAGCAGCATTGCCGGCTGAAATGTTTAAACCGACCAAAGGACTGGCAGCCAACCAGGGACTTTACAACGGATTTCTCGCTGCAGGGTTATTTTGGTCTTTCCTGGTAGAAGACCCCAAATGGCAAACCAATATCGCCTTATTCTTTCTGGGATGTGTAGCTGTTGCAGGAATTTATGGCGCCATTTCAGCTACAAAAAAAATATTTTTCGTTCAGGCGCTTCCTGCTATCCTGGCAATGATAGCTGTATTACTGAAATAATAACACGGCTTGCCACGCTTATTATAAACACAAATTCTTACAGTACCGGAACTTATAATTTCATGATTTATTGTGAAAGGTTCTTTTATTTTAAATGAAATTAACTTCTACACCATATTTATATTAACTACTGAAATTCAATACATTACATTCGTTAAAATCCATTTAATATTAAATTCGTAAATTTGCATGACCGATAAGAAATAAAAGCATTGCTTTTTTTATTGGCCTGCATTTTGATAAAATGTAGAAATTCAAGTTGTTCAGTACAAATATCTGTTTAATTATCCAGGCGATAATTATTTTGAAATCTATTGAAAGATTAATTTCTTTTTCATGATACGCTCACTTTTGAGTACCATCTATAGAAATATTTAAAATATAGCATCAGACTTTACGTCTTTTGCATGTTTTCGTTTTCATACATGATTCTTTTGAATCCTGAATAGATCCGTATTATGTCCATCCAGAAAATAAATAGATTATACGTTTAATCTGTACTCTAATGAACAATAATTTTATATAACCACAAAATACTGAATATGGATCATATTGAAAACGGCAGAAAAGTAAAACTAAAAGTAGAAGACCTTACGATTATTTTCGGAAAGCAAAAAGAAAAGGCACAGGAACTTCTCGGGAAAGGCTTTTCAAAAAAAGAAATTCTTGAAAAAACAGGCTGTACTGTTGGAATCAATAAAGCCAGTTTTGAAATTTACGAAGGTGAATTCTTTGTCATAATGGGATTATCAGGAAGCGGAAAATCAACGCTGCTGCGCTGTCTTAACAGGCTGAATGAACCCACATCCGGAAAAGTGTATATCAACGATGATAATATTACCGATAAGAATAATAAAGACCTCCTGGAAGTAAGACGTACAGAAATGAGCATGGTCTTTCAGAAATTCGGGCTCCTTCCCCACCACACCGTTCTCAGCAACGCTGCTTTTGGTCTGGAAATACGGGGCGAAGACAAAACATCCCGTGAAAATAAGGCGCAGAAAGCATTAGACATTGTGGGGTTAAACGGTTTTGAAAATCAGTTTCCTTCCCAACTTTCCGGCGGAATGCAGCAAAGAGTGGGATTAGCAAGGGCACTGGCCAATGATCCGGAAGTTTTATTAATGGATGAGGCATTCTCCGCACTCGATCCGCTGATAAAATCTGAAATGCAGGATCAGCTGCTGGAACTTCAGAATACCCTGCAAAAAACAATTGTTTTTATAACCCACGATTTGGACGAGGCCATTAAAATCGGAGACCGGATTGTGATTATGAAAGACGGGGTAATCGAACAGATAGGAACTGCAGAAGATATTTTAACCAATCCGGCAAGCGATTATGTAAAAGCTTTCGTAGAAAAAGTAGATCGTAAAACCATCATTACGGCCAGATCTCTGATGTTTGATAAACCTACTGTCGTGCGTTTCAGAAAAGACGGTCCGGAAGGTGCTCTCAGGAAGATGCGGGCTACCGGCCTTGAAAACTTACCCGTAGTGGATTTTCAGAATACATTTTTGGGATTTGTCACTCTCAGTGATATAATGATGATCGCCAGACGTAAAGAGCCTACCGTAGAATCGGTCATCAATACCAATGTTCCTTCTGTTTTCCCCGAAGCTACGGTAGAAGAAATGTTACCGCTTATTTCCGGAAGTAAGTCTTCTATCGCTGTTGTAGACGAAAATAATAAGTTTTTGGGACTGATCAGCCAGTTATCCCTGGTGATAGAAGCGACAAAATTTAACGAAGAAGAAATTATAGAACTAAAAGAAATCGCAAACAACCAATAAGATGAATAAAATTATAGATATAGGCCAATATGTGGAAACAGCGATCAATTGGCTCACCGAACACGGAAAACCTTTTTTCGATATTATTAAACATGCAGGTAACTCTTCGATCATGGGACTCGAATGGGTTCTGGTACATACTCCTTTTTATGTGATCATTCTCCTGTTTACAGCCTTAGCATGGTGGAAAGCCGGAAAAGGTACGGCAGTGATGACTTTAGCGGGACTGAGCATTATATTTCTAATGGGATTCTGGACAGAAACCATGGAAACGCTTGCGCTTATTTTTGTATCCACGCTTACAGCACTAATGCTGTCCGTTCCGTTAGGAATATGGGCAGCTAAAAATAAATTCGCTGCAAAAATGATCCGTCCGATGCTGGATCTGATGCAGACGATGCCGGCCTTTGTATATCTGATTCCTGCCGTCTTATTTTTCAGTATCGGTAAAGTGCCCGGAGCATTTGCCACCATTATTTTTGCCATGCCTCCGGCAGTACGGTTAACCACCTTGGGAATTGAAGCTGTTCCGAAGGATATTGTAGAAGCTGCGCGGGCTTTCGGAGCAACCAACCGTCAGATCCTGTTTAAGGTAGAGCTTCCTCTGGCCACGCAGACCATTCTGGCCGGAGTAAACCAGACGATATTGTTATCACTTTCCATGGTTGTTATTGCAGGAATGATTGCTGCAGGGGGTCTGGGAGAAAAAGTACTGGAAGGAATCAATAACCTTGATATCGGACTAGGATTTGAAAGTGGATTATCCGTTGTAATTCTGGCCATTATTCTTGACCGTATTACGCAGGGATTTGTAAAGAAAAAACAATAAAATGAAGAATATAAAATATGTTATACTTGCTGTTTTAATGGTCTCTTTCGGGATATTTAATTCATGCGAAAAAAAGACCTCAAGATATATCACCATCGGAATGGTCGACGGCTGGGCGGAGGATGTTGCCATGACCCATGTTGTCAAAGCCATTCTGGATGAACAAGGCTATCATGTCATTATCCAGAAGGCATCCACCGATATGATTTTAGCATCAATGAATAATGAAGACACCGATCTCTTTATGGGAGTCTGGCTGCCCTACACCCACGCCGCAAAAGTCGCAAGGTTTCCGGAACTGATAAACCTTGGAAACAATTATGACAACGGCCGGATCGGGCTGGTGGTTCCGGATTATGTTCCCGTTACTTCCATTGGAGAACTCAATCAGCATACCGAACGGTTCAGTCACAGAATCATTGGAATAGAAAAAGGAGCCGGATTAACCGCTGGTACGGATAAAGCCATCATAGATTATGCACTGAATTATAAACAGGTCAATTCATCTACGATTGCTATGATCACCGAACTGCAGAACGCCATTAAGCGTAAAGAATGGATCGTGGTGGCAGGCTGGCAACCCCACTGGATGTTCGGAAAGATGAAACTCAAATTTCTGGATGATCCTAAAAAGGCATTCGGTGAAGCAGAACAGATTAAGACCTACAGCAGAAAAAGTTTTGGTAAAGATCATCCGGAACTGGCAAAATTCTTTTCTAAAATGCATTTTGATGATGCCGGAATGACCGATCTTTTAACAAAAATGGAAGATAGTAAGGATAAACAATTGACCGCCAGGAAATGGGTGAAAAATCATCCTGAGCTTGTAAAACTATGGCTTGAGCATAATTAATTTTATAATAAACAGAATATCTGGTCATGATGAAGGTCAAAGAAGCCATGATATCCGTAAAATTTACAGGAATGACAAACTCAAAATTTCTTCAAGCTTCTGCTTCAGTTCTTTTGGCTTAAACTGACCTTCATGATAATCCACTAATTGCAGGTTCCGACCCAAAATAATCCATAAAGGATAAACAGGTTGTCCTTTATTTTTAGAAAGTGCCAAGGCCAGTTCGTGAATCCCGGAATTTCCGTTCACACGGTAGGCAAACTCCTTTCCCTGAAAACTGATTTTGTCTTTTGTTTTTTCTGCTTCAAAATCAATGTAATAAAATTTATCATTTATTAATGAAACTAAATCTTTGTTCGTATTCAACTGGAAGGATTCAATTTTACATACCGGGCACCAATCGGTGTATATATGAATAATAACAGGTCTGGCATGTTCTTTCTGCCGCATTTCAAGATCAGAAAAAGTGCCTGTCTTTATCTGTGAAAGATAAAAACAAGGCATAAACATTAAAAATAGAATGATTTTTTTCATTTCAAAGTATACTTTAGGCCCAAAAATCCCCGGATCCCCTGCATCGGAGCATATCCGTAGGTTGTATCAAAAGTATAATGATAGGGATTGTTAACCGGGTCATCCACATTTTTATCAAAAGGATCAAACGGTCTCATCAATGGATTTTTCGGTGTGAAATTGAGAAGATTTTTAATTCCGCAATAAACCTCCAATCCTGATCTGAAACTTTTAGAAACCTGAATATTGGCCAGTGTATACCATGGTGAATATTCGGGTCGGTAATCATTCGGCAGCACAGGCAATCGCATCGGCCCGTAAAACTGGCCTGTAAAATCGATGGTCATATTATTCTGAAATTTATACGTCAGACTGTATGTTCCGCTCCATTTTGGAGCATGCAGCTGCTGAACTTTTCCCTGGTCACCATCAAATTTCTGGTAGACATCCAGATAGGTAACTCCCAGATTTATACTCAGCGGAAAATTGAAAGTATAGTCTACATTCAGAGAAGCTCCTTGTGAAATACCGTAACCCTGCAGATTATCATAGATGATTTTCTGTGGATCCGTATCGAAATCACCCACAATTTTATTGCTGAAATAGGTATAAAATAGAGATGCATCAAGATTAATCAATTGGTTACTGACAGGAATTTTCCAGATATAATTTAAATTTCCGTTGACAGACCTCTCAGGTTTCAGTTCTGATTTAATCACTACCTCCCGTGATCCCGTTAAAGCGGCGTGGTCTTCAGTGAACAGGTTGACCACTCTGAAACCTGTTCCGAAATTGAACCTCAGCGTATGAAAAGGATTCGGAGAAAACTTCCATGCAAAACGGGGGGAATGTATCGCATGATGTATTTTATCATAATCCAGTCGGTAGCCTAACAGCAACGTATTTTTTTTGTTAATTTCCCACTGGTCCTGGAGAAACATCCCTAAAATAGGTGATTTCATCGGCTCATTGTTAAGTCCGTCGCCAGATAATGTCCCGGGGGTATCGTCATCATAAAAAGTTCTTTTAAAGGTAATCCCCAGCATCAGATCGTGATTACCCAATTTCTTATCCCAGTACGTCTGGGCAAAAGCCACTTTCTGAGTTGCCGTATAAGGACTGGCGCCATAGAATGAATTCTGATCATGAAAATTATAAGAAAACTGAGTGATGATATTTTCTTTCAGCGGCCACTGATAGACCCCGAAAGCCTCAGCTCTGTTGGTGTAAATACTTTCGCCGTATACTTCACTGCTTCCCCGGTAAGATCTATTCCACTGCATTTCGCCTCCGAACCGGTCTTCGTAAAGATACCTCAGTGCAAAGCTTGCCAACCGGTCTTTTTTTCTCCGGAAATTCCATTTATTAAAAACTGAAATTCTGTTTTGAAGAGCAGCATCTGTAAAATTATCACCATTCTGATCTGTTCTTTGATCGTAATTAAAATAATTAAGACTCAGCAAGGAAGCGGCGCTTTTCCCCAGGTTAAATTTCGTTGATATATCCACATTATTTTCGCTCCATGTAGTGGTCATCACATCCACACTCAGTTTTGGCGCAGTGAGCGCATTTTTGGTAATGATATTGATGACACCGCCCATGGCTTCAGAGCCGTAAATGGATGAAGCCGGACCTTTCACGACTTCAATTCTGTCGACAAGGCTGTTGGGAATTCCACTCAAACCGTAGACGGTGGACAGTGAACTCACAATCGGCATTCCGTCAATCAAAATCATGGTGTAAGGTCCCTCAAGTCCATTGATGTGAATGTCTCCGGTATTACAGACCGAGCAGTTCAGTTGCGGCTTAATACCGTTGACCATCGCAATGGCCTCAAAGATGTTCGGTGTAGGGTTTTTCCGGAAAAATTTCTGACTGTATATCTCCACGGCCACCGGGCTTTCTGATCTGCTTACCGGTTTTAGAGTACCGGTAATGACTACGTCATCAATATCTTTTGTGCTTATGTTATTGTTCGAGATCCCTACCGAATCTTTTTTTCCGGTTTCATCTAAACGGAGACTATCAGCTTCCTGTGAAAAGCAATATCCTGAAAATAAAACAGCCGAGAATAACATTCGTTTCATGTAATTAAAATTGTTAGACAAAGCTAACAATTATTTTGAGAATACCAAAAACTCAATAAAAAAAATGTTGTCATGTGAATTCGGGAAAAAATATTACATTTGAGAAAGTAAATACACAAGTCATATGAGATATCATCATTCGGGAAATATCCCACAAAAAAGGCATACGATTTTCAAATCGCCTGAAGATAAATTTTACTACGAACAGCTTTTCGGAACAGAAGGTTTTCACGGGATTTCTTCTTTGCTGTACCATATCCACCGTCCTACTCAGATCAAATCTATTGGTGAGGCAAAAGATGTAAGCCCGAAGATCGTGATCGATAAGAACGTGACGCCAAGAATGTTTAAAGGAATGAATGTCACCCCCGAGGATGATTTTATGGACAGCCGAAAATTTTTAATGGTCAACAATGATCTCAAAATGGGATTGTCGAAGCCCAGAAAATCTATGGCGTATTTTTACAAAAATGCGGAATGTGATGAACTTTTATACGTGCACCAAGGAAGCGGAATACTAAAAACCTTTGTCGGAAACTTAGAATTTTCCGTTGGTGATTACCTTATTATCCCCAGAGGAACCATCTATCAGGTGGAACTGAATTCAGATGATACCGTATTTTTTGTAGTAGAAAGCCACTCCCCGATCTATACCCCGAAGAGATACAGAAACGAGTTCGGACAGTTACTGGAACATTCGCCCTTCTGCGAAAGAGATATTATCACTCCAACTTTTGTTGAACCAAAGGATGAAAAAGGAGATTTTTTAATTAAAGTAAAAAAGGAAAATCAGATCACCGATTTTATCTATGCCACCCATCCATTCGATGTGGTGGGTTGGGACGGTTATTTTTATCCTTATAAATTTAACATTAAGAACTTCGAGCCGATTACGGGGAGAATTCACCAGCCACCACCGGTGCACCAGACTTTTGAAGCGCACAATTTTGTGGTTTGCTCATTCTGTGCGAGGATGTACGATTACCATCCTATGGCTATTCCTGCACCCTATAATCACTCCAATATTGATTCTGATGAGGTTCTATTCTATACTGAAGGGGATTTTATGAGCCGTAACCACATAGATCTGATGGATTTTACTCTTCACCCAGGAGGGATTGTTCACGGGCCGCATCCCGGAGCGATGGAAAGAAGCATCGGCAAAAAATTTACAGAAGAGTATGCCGTAATGGTAGATCCTTTCCGTCCCTTAAAAATTACAGAAGAAGCTTTAAAGGTAGAAGATCCTTCCTACAAAACTTCATGGCTGGATGAATAATGAACAAAATAATACACTCATATTATTGATAAATCTAAAGAAGGACCGGGTATATGCTCAGTCCTTTTATTTTGCAGAAAGCACTAAAATATGACAAATGTTTTAAAAAAAACAGGTCATTTTTAAGACAGATCAACGCAATATGAAGTATCTTTAAAAGATTAAAACTAAAATATTACTATGCATAATTATATCAGCGCAGAAGAAGCCATTTATACCATCAAAAGTGGAAACCGCGTATTTTTTCACGGAAGTGCATGTACTCCTAATTTTTTAATAGACGAACTTGCGAGACAATCTCACAGACTTGAAAATGTAGAGATGGTCTCCATTACCCAACAGGGAAATGTAGAGATCGCCAAACCTCAGTATAAAAACAACTTTTTCGTTAATTCTCTTTTTGTATCAACGCCGGTACGCGATGCAGTAAATTCCGAAAGAGGAGATTTTGTTCCTGTTTTTTTAAGTGAGATTCCAATTCTGTTCAGAAAAAATATTTTACCCCTGGATGTTGCATTGATTACCGTTTCTCCACCGGACCAACATGGTTTCTGCACATTGGGTACATCTGTAGATGTCGCAAGAGCTGCAGTGGACACCGCAAAGATTATCGTAGCTATTGTAAATCCCCTGATGCCGAGAACCCATGGAGACGGAATGATCCACATCAGTAAAATCCATAAGCTGGTATGGCATGAAGAAGAGCTTCCTACGGTTGATTACGGGGCTAAAGTGGGTCCGGAAGAAATGGAAGTCGGAAAAAATGTAGCGGAACTCATTGAAGACCGATCAACACTTCAGATGGGAATCGGAACCATTCCTGATGCCGTTTTAAAATGCCTGGGAAACCATAAAGATCTTGGCGTGCATACCGAGATGTTAAGCGATGGAGTCGTGGATTTGATTCAGAACGATGTCATAAACAATAAATATAAGGGATATCACAACAATAAAACCGTAACCAGTTTCTGCTTCGGGACAAGAAAACTTTATGATTATGTAGATGATAATACCGTGTTTGCCTTTAATGATGTAAGTGCTGTCAACTTTCCTATCAATATCATGAGAAACAAAAAAATGGTAGCCATTAATTCTGCCATTGAGATTGATCTGACAGGACAGGTATGCGCAGATTCTATCGGAACAGTACAATACAGCGGTATCGGCGGACAGATGGACTTTATGAGAGGAGCAGCACTCAGTGAAGACGGCAAGCCAATTATTGCAATAACATCACGGACAAAAAAAGGCGTTTCCAGAATCGTCCCTTTTCTCAAACAGGGCGCCGGAGTGGTCACAACAAGAGGGCATATTCATTATGTGGTCACAGAATACGGAACGGCTTATTTATACGGTAAAAACCTTCGCCAGAGAGCTCAGGAGCTGATCAGTATCGCTCATCCTGATGACCGGGAAATGCTTGAAAAAGCAGCTTATGAAAGATTCAAACACTAGGTGTTTTGTTCGTAATAAAAAATAGTGTAAATTTAACTAATCACAAAAATCGCGAATATAGCTTAAGATTTTGGCAATATTTTTGATAAATCGTGTTAAATATTGAAAATTGAAAACTATATATAATTCCATAAGAGAGGAGGTTGTAAAACATTCTAAAGTGAAAAATTCTGTTTTGGGGAATGTTAAAGAATGGAAAAGAAGCCATTATATAATTCTTTCCGACATTATAAAAGATGAATTATCTGAAGCTGAAGAACTGAAAGGCGGAAAAAAGTTTGAAATTGGAAATACCATTTCACATGTAACCTTACAACGCTTTTTTGAAAATGATTACCAGGACAAAACGCATAATGACCTGAGATTCTTAAAAACACTGGATAAAATCTGCATTTTTTTAGGCTATAAAGATTTAAATGCTTATATCCAGTTTGTAAAGGAGAAAATGGCAATATCTGAAGAAAGTGAACATCAGTTTTTTCTGCAGATGGTTTATGACTACTGTGCCGTGGCCTTCGAATTCTGTAAACAATTTCCTAACCACAATACAGACTTGCTGAAAGATCTGTTATTTGAAGATTCGCCTTTTTTAGCGAGAGTATCACAATTCAGTGAAGAGCTTTGTGAGAGAGACTTTCACTTAGTTACAAAAAATAACCGTTCTAACTACGAAGTTTTCGATGTTCATATGGTTACGGATGAGCCCGAAAAAAAAATACTGGAGGCTCAGGAATTCTGGAACCTTTTATTTGAAGTAGGAAGTTCCGGTGAACAACATTTTGTCAATCGGCTAAGCACTCAGATTTATTTTCTCAGGAAAATCGACAATGTCTGGAAAATTTGGGATAATTATAATCCTCATGCCGGAATATTAAATAAAAAAGAGTAACATTTGTAAGAAAGCCGTAGAATATTCTACGGCTTTTCTTTCAAAAATACTTTTTTCTCATTTGTCTTTGATACAAAGGTATAGATAATTAAACACTGAATCATAAACTTAAGCGTACTTAAATGAACTTTTCATCTCCTACTAATCAATGGCTGATGAATAGTGTATTTATAATTTCCGTATTGATGAGAAATTCGTAATTTGCATCCCAGAATAAAAGTAAAAATAGAAAACATGTCAACACTTACATTTGCCGAAAAAATTGCTCAGGCAGAGAATTTTTTGCCAATTAACGGTACGGATTATATTGAGTTTTATGTGGGAAATGCAAAACAGGCTGCCCATTATTACAAAACTGCCTTTGGCTTTCAGTCTGTAGCCTATGCAGGTCCTGAAACCGGTGTGAGAGATCGTGCATCTTATGTTCTTCAACAGGGAAAAATAAGATTAATCTTAACCACGGGTCTTAAATCCGATTCACCTATTAACGAGCACGTAAAAAAACATGGCGATGGAGTGAAAATCCTAGCCCTATGGGTAGATGATGCTTATAAGGCATTTGAAGAAACTACAAAAAGAGGCGGAAAGCCTTATTTGGAGCCTGTAACACTTAATGATGAACACGGGGAAGTAAGAATGTCCGGAATTTATACCTACGGTGAAACGGTACATATGTTTGTGGAAAGAAAAAATTATACAGGTCCGTTTATGCCTGGTTATGAAAAGTGGGAAAGCACTTATCAGCCGGAAGAGGCGGGATTATTATATGTAGATCACTGTGTGGGAAATGTAGATTGGGACAGAATGATTCCAACGGTAGAATGGTATGAAAAAGTAATGGGATTTGTTAATATCCTCTCTTTTGATGACAAACAGATCAATACAGAATACTCCGCATTGATGTCCAAAGTGATGTCCAACGGAAACGGATTTGCAAAATTCCCGATCAATGAGCCTGCAGAAGGCAAAAAGAAATCCCAGGTGGAAGAATACCTTGACTTCTATGAAGGAGAAGGTGTACAGCACATCGCTGTGGCTACAAAAGATATTATCCATACGGTGACTGAACTTAAAAAGCGCGGTGTAGAATTTCTTTCCGCTCCACCAGAGGCATATTACGACATGGTTCCGGAAAGAGTGGGTCATATTGACGAAGATCTTAAGAAATTACAGGACTTAGGTATACTTATTGATCATGATGAGGAAGGGTATTTATTACAGATCTTTACAAAGCCTGTAGAAGACCGTCCTACCCTGTTCTTCGAAATTATTGAAAGACACGGTGCACAGAGTTTCGGTGCCGGTAATTTCAAAGCGTTATTCGAAGCATTGGAAAGAGAACAGGAAAGAAGAGGAAATCTTTAATTTCAACAACAATATAAAGTTTTGTCAGGATGAAAAGTCTTGACAAAACTTTTTTTATGAGACACATTATTATGAAAAAATTTATGATCGGAATTTCATTTTTCGCAGCGACATTGGGTATTAAAGCACAATACGGTACATTAAATGATATTCTTACCAGGCTTGAGGAAAGAAGGGGAGTCAATCAGAATCTCGAAAATGTAAACATCGATAACAAGAAGTTTGTTTATATAAAAGAGGAAGCAGATCACACGGAAAGAGATTTTATCATCATTAAGGGAAGCACTGTCACGTACGTGGAGGTTTTTGATGATAAGGCTACCGGAGAAACAAGCTCTAATGTATTTACGGGTGATATTATAAGAAATAAAAGAAATATATTCTCTTTACGGGCAGATATGCTTGAAAATAAAAAGGTCCCTGTCCCGGTTACCAAAACTTTATTACTGACCAGGCAGGATGATATTTTATATCTTATTGATATCAACACCAGAGCCAGATGGATCGACGAAGCCTCTTATTCTAAGGTGAAAAATAAATAAATATTTCGGGTATGCCATGCAATACGGCATCTCATCGTCACAATATTCAATATTTTTCATTTCAGATTACCAATACATAATTGGCAATCCGACTATATGTAGAAACCATGAATAGCTGTGCTTTGAAATCCCGGATATTTGAAAATAAATTTTAACGTATTATTTAATTCAAATTAAATTCTAAGCTTATGAAGTCATTTGTAGAGTATTCCTCCAATTCGGATTTTTCAATACACAATATCCCATTTGGAGTAGCGGTTTTCAACAAAGAATATATCGCATGTTGCACAAGAGTCGGGGATCAGATCATTGATCTTGCCACACTGTACGATCTTGCGTATTTTGAAGACATCGATGGGCTTGAGGACAATATTTTTGAAGCCTACACCCTGAACGAATTCATTGAGCTGGGAAAACCTGTAACGAATGCAGTTCGTTTAAAAATTCAGGAATTATTACAGGAAGGTTCGATATTGTCAAAAGATGAAAAAACAATCGAAGATGCATTCTACGATTTAGATCAGGTAAAAATGATGATGCCGGTGCACATTCCGAACTACACAGATTTTTACAGCAGCATCGAACACGCCACCAATGTCGGAAAAATGTTCCGGGATCCGGCAAACGCCTTGTTACCCAACTGGAAACATTTACCTGTAGGATATCATGGGAGAGCCTCCTCTATTGTAGTGTCGGGTACAGAGATTAACCGTCCGAAAGGCCAGATGAAGCCTGCAGATGCGGAAAAGCCGATCTTCGGACCTTGTCAGCAACTGGATTTTGAATTGGAAATGGCTTTTATCATCAATAAAAATACAGAGATGGGTGAAAGTATTTCTACCCAGGAGGCTGAAGATGCCATCTTCGGGATGGTTGTTTTTAATGACTGGTCCGCCAGAGATATTCAGTCCTGGGAATATGTTCCGCTAGGGCCTTTCCTTGCGAAAAATTTCGGTTCATCTGTTTCGCCATGGGTGGTCACTCTGGAAGCACTGGAACCATTCAGAACAGCATCTCCTACCCAGGATCCGGAAGTTTTAGACTATCTTAAATTTGAGGGAGATAAAAATTATGACATCAACCTTGAAGTCTATTTACAACCTGAAAACGGAGAGCAAAACCTGATTTCAGAAAGCAACTACAAACACATGTACTGGAATATGACGCAGCAGCTCGCTCATCATACAGTAAACGGCTGTAATCTGGAAGTTGGAGATATGTATGCAAGCGGTACGATTTCAGGAAGTGATCCAAAATCATTCGGATCCATGCTTGAGCTTACCTGGAGAGGTCAGAACCCGATTCAACTCAGCAACGGAGAGGAAAGAAAATTCATCAATGACCATGATACGGTAACCATGAAAGCATGGGCTGAGAAAGATGGCATGAGAGTAGGTTTCGGTGAAGTAAGCGGAAAAATTATTCCGACAAAATAGTAATAAAATTAGAGATATATTAACACATAAGTCACAAAGAAATTTGGATTTTAATATCTTATAAAGAACATTTTAGAATAAATCTGCGATTTTCTTTTAATTAAAATCAAATATATTACGAAGCTTACACAAAAGTACATCAATGAGCTTACTTATAAAATTATTGGTGCATGTATTGAAGTTTCATAAAATTGTAGGTCCTGGCCTGTATGAGGATATTTACCATAAGTGTTTAGAAAGAGAGTTTGATTTGCTTGGTATCAATTATAGCAGTGAACTTCAGATTCCACTTATTTACAAAGAAAGAGAGATTAACTGTAAAGTTAAATGTGATTTTTTAATTGAGAATAGTATTGTTTTAGAAATAAAATCGGTCTCGGAACTTCATAATATTCATACTGCTCAAACCATGAATTATATGAATTTATTGAAAGTTCCGAAATCAATACTAGTTAATTTTAATGTTTACAACCTGTATCATGAAGGAACTAAGACCTTTGTGAGTGAATATTTTGAAAAACTCGCCTAATTGAAAAATCTTTGATTTTTATTCTAATATGCTCTAAGATATTTCTCAATGTATTAAACTTAACTTATGTGACTTATGTGTTAAAATAAGCAATAGAATAATGAAAACAGTAATTCCATCCGAATTAACTCCGGTACAACTACAAACCGTTATGCAGACGGCCGTTTCACCACGCCCGATTGCGTTGGCTTCGACGGTTGACAAAAACGGGAATATTAATTTATCTCCCTTCAGTTTTTTTAATATGTTCAGTACGGTTCCTCCGGTTTTGATTTTTTCACCATCCAGAAGAGTTCGTGACAATACAACGAAACATACGCTTGAAAATATTCTGGAAATCCCTGAAGTGGTGATAGGAACGGTCAATTTTCCGATTGTACAGCAGATTTCACTGGCATCGACCGAATATGAAGAGGGTGTAAATGAATTCATAAAGTCGGGACTCACCATGAAAGATGCAGATCTTGTCACCCCTAAACTTATTGAAGAATGCCCGGTTAACTTTGAGTGTAAGGTATTGGAAGTAAAACCTCTGGGAGATCAGGGAGGAGCAGGAAACCTGGTGATTTGTGAAGTTCAGAAAATCCATATCAGGGAAGAATATCTGAATGAAACAGGTGATATCGACCAGAAAAAACTGGATATGGTAGCGCGCTTGGGAGGAAACTGGTATTCCAGAATCAATGAAGATAACCTTTTTGAAGTTCCCAAACCATTGGTTACGAAAGGAATCGGCTTCGATCTTCTGCCGGACTCCATTAAATACAGTCAGGTGTTTACCGGAAATAATTTGGGAATGCTTGCTAATGTCGAGGTATTACCTTCCGAAAATTGCTATGATGACGAAAATATCCATCAGGAGGCTCAGAAATTATTACTGGAAAATAAAATCGACGAGGCTTGGAAGATTCTTATTAAATAATTTTTTAAATATTAAGAGTACATCATTAATTATCATTTAAAAAATATAGTGGTAATTCAGTAAAATAAAAGGGAGTGAATAATATCACTCCTTTTTCTATTCATTTACAATCTTCTCATTGATAAATTCTACACATTTTTCAACAACCGTTTTCAACTCAGCCGGTAAATTTTCATCGTGCCACGGTTCCTTTGCGCCAAACGTATGGTTGGCATTTTCGATGAGGTACAATTCCGAATTTGGATTTAAAATATGTAGATGTTCAGCATTTTTAACCGCTACGCTTTCATCATTTGTTCCATGGATGATGAGAACATGGGCCTTTGCCATTTCAGCTGCCCGCTCCACATCAAACCGATGCTCATCTTTCTCAAAATCTTCAAAGAACTGGTAATAATGGGGCATTTCCTGTTTTGTTCTTCCATTGACAACATAATAAACACCGGCTTTCTGCCAGTTTTCAAAAGCCTCATTTTTAGGAAAACGTTCGAGAGAATCTACACTTGCCAGCGTAATCAGTCCGTTGATGCGTTCGTCTTCATAAGTATTAATAATTGAGATCCCTCCTCCCCTGCTGTGACCGATTAAAATAATTTTCTGATCATCAACCTCAGCATCTTTAATAAAATAATCGATCACTGTCCGTAAATCAGAAAGTTCTTTTGAGTAATTATTATTTCCGAAAGCTTCCAGGTCAGCAAAATTGTTAGGATCCTCCAGAGTAGTCCCGTTGTGGGAAAAATTAAACTTAACGAAGAAGAACCCCGCTTGTGCAAACTTTTCTGCCATCAGGTTCCAGGCGCCCCAGTCTTTATACCCTTTGTAACCGTGAACAAAAATGACCAGAGGCAGCTTTTGTTCTGTTTCGGGGTAAAATGCATCTGCTAAAAAATCTCTGGTTTCCGGATTTGAAATAATAATATTTTGCTTTTTCGTGATCTTCATATTTTATCCTGGTATTTTTATTTCCAGAATGTTGCGCTACATGATAAATCCTGTCATCTGAGGAATCAGAGCAGGAAATTTTATCGCTGACATTCATTTGAAATCTGTTCTGCACTTAAAAATATTAAAAATACCCGTAAACACAAAGTAAAATCTTATTTTTGCCTTATGTTGGATTTAAGAACAGTAACCGTCACGCGTTACATTCTGCCTCTCCGCGAAGGAGGTTCGCTTCCCGCTTTGGCAGAGGCTGATGATGATTTTAAATATGTCTTGAAATTCCGCGGTGCAGGCCACGGTGTTAAGATGCTGATTTCCGAATTATTAGGAGGAAAAGTCACCGAAGCACTAGGGTTGAGAATACCTGAATTGGTTTTTATCAACCTTGATGTAGATTTTGGAAGAGCAGAAGCTGATGAAGAAATTCAGGATTTGCTGAAAAACTCTAAGGGTCTCAATTTGGGTCTGCACTATCTTTCAGGCTCCATAACGTATGATCCCAGCATCAAAACAGATCCGCTCCTGGCTTCAAAAATAGTCTGGCTGGATGCATTTATCACCAATATAGACCGTACTTTTAAAAACACGAACATGCTGATGTGGAATAAAGAATTATGGATTATAGATAATGGAGCTTCTTTTTATTTCCATCATTCGTGGCAAAATTTTGACACCGCGGCCAAAACACCGTTTAAGTATGTAAAAGACCATGTGTTGCTTCCCCGAGCGACCATGCTGAATGAAGCGGACCAATTTGCAAAGGAAATTCTGAATGAAAATCTCTTCAGAGAGATCGTCAATACCATTCCTGAAGACTGGCTGCACTGGAACGATGCTGATGAAACACCTGATGAAATCCGTGAGGTTTATTTCAAATTCCTGAAAACAAGGTTAGAAAATTCTGAAATCTTTTTAAACGAAGCTAAAAATGCAAGAGGATAAAATATACGAATATGCTGTCATACGCTTGGTTCCGAAAGTTGAGAGGGAAGAATTTTTCAATATAGGGCTGGTGATGTTTTCTAAAAGAGAAAAATTTATCAGGGTAGAGTTTTATCTATGTCCGGATAAATTCAGATTAATGCACAGTAAGCTTGATTATGATGATGTCATCAGAAATCTGGAAAGCTTCAAAAAAATAGCGGAAGGAAACAAAGACGGAGGACCGATTGCTCAGTTTGATATTCCTGAACGTTTCCGTTGGCTGACGGCCGTCAGGAGTTCTGTCGTTCAGACTTCAAGACCCCATCCCGGAAAATCCAAAGATCTGGAAACTACTTTTGGTAAACTTTTTGAGGAGTTAGTAAAATAACAATACTTCAAAAATATTCTATGAAATCAATGAATCACAATATCATGTACAGGTTTTCTATAAACCTGTTTTTTTTATTTTTCCTGGGCTTATGTTCGCTAAGCTTTTCTCAAAATCCAATGGAGCCGAAAACTCCGAAAAGCACACTTCTGCCGGAAAAAACCGATTTTTCAGAAAATGTGGTTTATAAAACGGACGAAAAAGGAAATTCTTTACATTTGGATATTTACAGACCGAAAAATATGTCTGCCGAAAATTTCCCGGTGGTAATCTACGTTCATGGAGGCGGCTGGGTCGGCGGTGATAAGATCATCCATGCAGACAACTATATCGAAAATACCATTCTGAAACTGGTTGAGAAACAGTTTGCCGTTATCAGCATAGATTATACACTGGTCAGTAAAGATGCCCATTTTCCCGCTCCGGTAAATGACACCAAGGATGCGGTACGATGGGTAAGAAAGAATGCGGGGACCTATCATTTCGATACGAATAATATCGGTCTGTTCGGAGCCTCTGCCGGTTCACATCTGTCAATGCTGGCAGCGTATACTCAGGATAATGAATTCGTGGGAGCTCCGGAACTATCCGGATATTCGGCAAAGGTAAACTATGTGGTTAATAATTTCGGACCTGCCGATCTAAATAAACTTTTACTAACCCGGATCGGAAGATTTCCGGTATCTATTGTCGGACTGTTTTCTAAAGAGATCGTCACCCTGAGAGAAAATCTGATCCGCGGAATATCAGGTTACGAAATTAAAAGCGACAAAAGAAAAGTTGTCGATTATTTTAAAACGATATCTCCCATTACCTATGCGGACCATGCGGTTCCAACGCTTATTTTACAGGGGAATAAAGATAAGATTGTCCCTTTAAAGCAATCAAAACAACTTCAGAAAGCCCTTCAGAAAGCAAATATAAAAAGTTCTTTAACCATCGTCGAAGAGGGAAATCATGGTTTCAGAACAACGGATAAAGATGATCTGAACAGGCTTGCCGATGAAATGGTAGATTTTATCGTTGCGCAGAAAATTAATTAATTATCCGGTTCTTCGTACAGCTGACTTCCCCAGAACTGAATGTCTCTTTCTACCAGGTTAGAGTGGTAAAAAATCTCTTTCACCTCTTCTGTGATCTTGGCAACAGCATTGGGATCCGAAGTTCTGATTCGGGTTTCATGATTGTCCCGGACCCCGCTTCCGGTAAAATTCAGGGAGCCCATATAGGCAACCTCATCGTCAATGATATAAATTTTGCTGTGAATGAATGTTTTATTGAAAGAATTTCCACTATTCGGAGAGACAAATACTTTAAAGGGAAAAAGCTGTTTATAGGTGTAATGATAAACTTTTGTTCTTTTGATTTTTTTAACAACAGAATCTCTCACAAAGAACATCAGGACAACGAGAATAAAACCATAGGCCGGTTTAAAATTGTCTAAAAGATACATTAAAGGAAGCAGAACCACTCCCAGACCGATCATGGCAAAAAGCAGGGTTCCGGATAACGTAACAAGGCTATCACGTTTTTCTTTTGCTTTTTCATCGACATGCTTATGCTGAATAATCAGCTTGTGAATATTCTTGTCATAACCGTAAAAATCCTCTATCTCATCGCTTGTAATAAGCCTGATCCGGATTCCCCGTGAGTGCAGCTCAATTAATTCTTTGATCAGAAAAGGCGAAAGATAGGGAGAAACAATTTTCACGTTACTCTTTGCATTTCTTATATCCTGCATCAGCTTTGCTCCTGCACTCTTCCCTATGTAAATATCACAGAGCGCATTGTTATAAAATATTCCCATAGTCCGGACTCAATTTAATTTCATCAAAAGTCTAAAATAAAAGCTGCGCAAAAGTAAATCCTGCAAAGCGATAATCAATCCTGTTTTACCAATAACTGAAAATCTTTTTATTTTTTTTGCTTTTCCACTCTCTTTACTTCGTTCAGAAGTAACGGAAATGCAGGCTGAGCCATCCCGCCATGATCAAAACCGTCCAGCTCGTATAAAGTCGTTTCCTTATGTCCCTTTAATTTCATCATTCTCGCCATGTAGGCGTTTTCCTCATACCTCCCCAATAATTCTTTTTCGCGGTCACCGGTGATCAGCAACAAAGGAGGTGCATCGGCACGGATAAAATGAAGGGGTGCAAAGTCATCAATTCTTGCGTCCAGTTCATCAATTCCTTTTTCTTTTCTGGCCGTAAAATGAGAAATCATCTGGCCGCTGAAAGGAATAATTCCGGCCAGCTTATTGGCGTCAATTCCATATGTATCAAGATAAGATTTGTTGAGGCCTACCATCGCAGCAAGATATCCGCCTGCGGAATGTCCCGAAATAAAAATCAGGTCTTCACGGCCTCCGTATTTTTTTATATTTTTAAAAGCCCAGGCCGTGGCTGCTGCTGCATCTTTAATATATTCTGGAGCATTAACCTTGGGAGAAAGCCTGTAGTTAACCCCGATGACAGCCACACCTTTATTTTTTAAAGCTTCAGGTATCTCTTTCTGCCCTCCTGTCAGGCCCCCACCGTGAAACCAAAGTATGGTGGAAAAATTTTTAGCATTCTCAGGAACGTACAGATCCAGAATACACCTTTCGTTGATATAAACATCTGATTTGTTTATTTTTTCATCGTAGTAATGAATATTATCGAAAGTATGATCTTTCTGTGAAAATACGTTAAGAGAAATTAAGGTCAGTACCAAACAAGCGATAATCTTAGGCATCATAATCATTTTAAGCTTTAAATATACAAATTTACTCCAGTCAGACGTAAAATAAGCTTAAAACTGCGATCTTTAAAAAACAAAACGGACTCAAAAAAAATATTGAATCCGTTCCGTAGAGATTTTTGATTATTTAAAAATTAATATTGAGCCTTGAAAACACATATCTCCCGTTCTGGCCAAACTGAGAGGTAGACCGTGAGTAGATGAACTGATCGTTATTGGTAGATGCCGGAAGGTTTTCGGTAGGATAAATATCAAAAAGATTGTTTACGCCCAGGGTGAGTCCTACGTTTTTTGTAAATTGATAAGCCAGAGAAATGTCTGTAATGATTTTAGCTGCAATTTTCTGATGTTCATTGAAACCGATAACTCCATCTCCATTAGCATCGATGATGTCGGCTCCTGTCACTTTACCGAAATACGTATTTCTTAAATAAACACTGGCATTTTTCCATGCCAGGCTGTGTGATAAACTGGCTTTTACCTGCGGTACCGCTTCTTCGAGATAGACCCTTGATTTTTCTGAAAAAAAAGTATTTTCCAGTCCCAGGCTTTCCAGTTTAGGAGAAGTGTGGGTGTCGCCGATCTTGCGGGTATGGTTTAAATTAAGCGCAAAATTACTGTCCAGCTTAAAATCCGAGAACCGTGCCTGCTGGGTAACAACGATATCGAGCCCTTTTGTTTCCGTATCGATAGAATTGGCAAAAAACTGTGCACCGTTTACCCCTAAAGTATTCACTAAAGGACCTGTAAACTGATCCGTTAACACAATTCTGTTATCAATTCTTGTGAAATATCCATCAGCCGTAAAGCTCAGATTGAAATCCTGAATTTTATAGGTAAAACCTACGCTTGCAGATTTTGACGTCTCCTGTTTCAATTTCGGAATTCCGAAATCTTCAGCGATTTGAGAATCATTGCTGAAGGTTCCTACTTCTCTTAATTGCCCGTCTGTGAATAAGGTAGACGTTACATTATAATAAATCTGGTGAATGGACGGCGCTCTGAATCCTGTAGAACCGGCAAATCTGAAATTCAAATTGGGAGCCAATCTGACTCTTGAAGCCAATTTATAATTAAAGGTAGAACCAAAATCAGAATAATTTTCATATCTCGCAGCAGCATCTACCAGAAGCCAATCGGTAAAATTCAGTTCTACATCGGCATATCCCGCTACGGACTGCCTGTTTTTATCTACTGCATTTTCCGGTCGGAACCCTGCAAAAACCTGGGAACCGCCGGCAAGGGCATTTCCAAAGAAATCTGTGGGACGCTGAGTGGTATTATTCCAGACATTCCCGTTCACATCATACGTGGCATAAGAAGCTTCCTCTCCTGCTGTGATTTTGAAATTTTCGTACCGGTGTTCTGCTCCGAAAGCAACATTGATACCGCTCCACACATCATATTTTTTAGCAATATCCAGATTAATGGTATTCTGGGAAAAACGCAATCCTCCCGCGCGGAATTCTCTTGGAGATACAAACCTCAGAGATGTATTTCCCGTATTCTGAATAGTATAATCGAAAGCGTTCTGTCCGAAAGTATTGCTGAAATCTACGTTCCAGCCTTCCCAGTTTCCTTTGATTCCGGCAGAAAGTGAAAGGTCCTGAATATCTGTCCCGATCTGGGGCAGGTAGCCGTCGATATACAGGCCTGTAAATGTCCGGCTCTGGTTCGGTTTTCTGTAAAACCCTCCCGAAGTACCGCTTCTATAGCTGTATCCTCCAAAAGTATACACTTTCCAGTGATCGTTTATCGGAACTTCCACATTCGCAAAAAGCTGCTGGTTGTTCAGTTTGGACTGGCCAACCTGCATATTGTAATCTTTTCTGGAAAGTCCTCTGTAGTCCAGTTCCTGATTGGTTACATCCTGATTCAAAATCCCCTGCAACGCAGCAATGGTATTGGCTCCCTGAATCTGATTTTGAAAGGCCTGTGAAAAATAATTTACTCCCTGAGCATATTGATGTATATAATTAATCAACTGCTGAGAATCAGGGGTTGAGTTGATATTGGTAAACAGTGAAGAAAGATTAACCCCGTCGTTCAGGGCTCTTTTTTCAATGGCATTGTACGCATTAAAAATCGTTCCGCTTTCCGTTCCGGCTCTGTAGGTCGGATTTCTGAACTGTGAAGTCCAGGTAATGTTATAAAAGCCTCCTTTCCTGCCAATCTTGTTACCATAGTTCAGATCCACCTGAATATTTTGCCCGTCAAAATCACCGGTATGGTCATTTGCCGCCGGGGTCAGGTTTCCTCCGTAAGTAAGTTGACCGGTTAGTTTTCCGGTATCTCTTTTCAATCCTAGATTGATAACTCCTGCAATCGCGTCAGAACCATACTGTGCGGAAGCGCCGTCTCTTAAAACTTCAATTCTGTTGATGGCGAAAGAAGGAACTGCATTTAAATCCGTACCCACGGTTCCTCTTCCGGGACTTCCGTTAACATTGACCAAAGCAGAAGTATGTCTTCTTTTACCATTGATCAGAACCAGTACCTGATCCGGACCCAAACCTCTCAACTGAGCCGGATCCAAATGATCAGTCCCGTCTGCATTGGTTTGAATGGTTGATGTAAACGAAGGGGCCACTGCATTTAAAATCTGTGAGATATTGGTCTGAGGTAAAACGATGGAAGATTCTTTTATATTAAAAACATCTACGGGAACCGGACTGTCTGTTTTTGATCTTGCTCCGCTTCTTGAACCTAAAATAACCACTTCCTCCAGATCTGATGTTTTCACCGTATCGGTTTTCTCCTGTCCAAAGGCATAAGCTCCCAGAAAAAATAAAACTGAAGCTGAAAAAATTGTCTTTTTATTTGCCATACCTTCTATGTTAATTTGTTTTATTATGAGGGGCAAAAGTAATTCATATTTATTAGTCTACAAAATTAGTAGATTAAGATAACAGAAATTCATAATCGATCAAATCTATTTTTAATCAATAGAATTCTAATATTAAACCAAATTCTTAATTGGAACAGGAAACCGTGCTCACTTGAATTCCGGAATATCAATAAAAAGTCCGCCTCACATTAAATGAAGCGGACTTTCTGTCTTTCTCAGGTTCATTCTGAGATTTATTTATGATAATCAAGATTCAAACCATTGAGTTATGGAACTAATGCTTAGATTTTAAATTATATTTTTGTAAGCTTAGCGTATTTTAAAATTAAATTCTTTTCGCCTTCATGCATGAACACTACTTTTGCCTTAATATTTTGGGGATCTGTTCCGTCCAGGAATGTTACTTCTCCAATTCCGAAACGGTCATGTCTTACTTTGTCTCCCACTTCAATGTCCTGTGATGAAGCACCGCTCGGGTTAATAATTTTTGCGGTGGCAACAGGTTTCAGCTTACGGGGTTCCGCGATAGGCTTCGAGCCCTCTGCTTTCTCAATCGTCTTTTTTTCGACTCTTTTAAAGCTTTTCATTTCGGAAGGGTGTTCATCAAAAATATTGGATTTCACTCCGGAATTGTTGATAAAGCGTTTTTCAATGGCCGGATTCACAAATTCAATGTACTGGTCATCAATTTCGCTTAAGAATCTGGAAGGCTCCGCATCTGTAATTTTGCCCCATTGGAAACGGGAAACTGCATAAGAGAAAAAGGCTTGTTTTTCAGCTCTTGTAAGAGCCACATAAAAAAGTCTTCTTTCTTCTTCAAGATCTTCTCTGGTAGCCGAACTCATAAAACTCGGGAATAGATTTTCCTCCAGACCAACCAGGTGAACTACCGGGAATTCTAGGCCTTTTGAAAGGTGAATGGTCATGAGCGAAACCATTTCCTCATCATCATTCTTATTCTGCGTATCTGCAGAAAGGGCAATATTCTCAAGAAAATTCGGCAAACTCGGATCTCCGTCTTCAATCTGCATCTGCTCTTCTATGAATCCCTGCATCGAGTTCATTAATTCCTGAATATTTTCCACACGCGAAATTCCTTCCGGCGTCTGATCGTCTTTTAAAAACTTGATTAAACCGCTGCGTTTTGCCACTTCCATCGCAACATCATAGGCCGTTTCTGTTTTAAGCAGGACCTTAAATGCTTTGATCATTGACCAGAAGTCATTCAGTTTATTTAAAACCCCGTTATTGAGTCCTAGCTGAGGAGCATACATCGGAAGGCTGTCTAAAACTTTCGAGACAGAAATATTATGGGCATCTGCAAAAACGATGATTTTATTTTGAGTGGTTCCCCCAATACCCCTTACCGGATAATTGATAATTCTCATTAATGCCTCGGAGTCATTTTCATTGATCAGAAGACGCAGATAAGCAATTAAATCCTTCACCTCTTTCCGTTGATAGAAAGACAGACCTCCATATACCCTGTACGGAATATTTTTACGTCTCAGGGCATCTTCAAAAGCACGCGTCTGAGAGTTTGTCCGGTATAAGATCGCGAAATCACTGTATTTCCTCTGTTCCCTGTTCCGGGTTTCCCAGATATTTCCTGCTACGAAATTTGCCTCATCAGCATCAGAAAGTGACCGGTAGACTTTTATTTTTTCTCCTTCTTCATTTTCACTGAATACATTTTTCTTAAACTGCTGTAAGTTTTTGGCGATCACCACATTTGCCGCGTTCACGATATTCTGCGTAGAACGGTAATTCTGTTCCAGTGAGACCGTAATAGCGTCAGGATAATCTTTCTTAAAATTTAATATATTGTAAATATTAGCTCCACGGAATGAATAGATAGACTGAGCATCATCACCCACCACACAGATATTTTCAAACTTTGAAGCCAGTGCCTTTACAATCAGGTACTGGGAATGGTTGGTATCCTGATACTCATCCACAAGGATATATCTGAACCTGTCCTGGTATTTTGCCAGCACTTCGGGGAAACGGGTCAGCAGCTCATTGGTCTTTAATAACAAATCATCAAAATCCATGGCTCCGTTTCTGAAACAGGCATCGACATATTTTTCGTAGATCTTCCCTATGAATTTCATATTCGCTTTTTCATCAGCTTCCATCAGTTCCGGATTATTGTAATAAGCTCTCACTGTGATCAGATTGTTCTTATAGGTAGAGATCCTGGACTGAACTTTTTTAGGCTTGTACAAATCGGCATCGATGTTCATGTCTTTGATTACTTTTTTGATCACATTCAGCGCATCCTGCTGATCATAGATCGTAAAGTTGGAGGGGAAACCCAGGAGGTGTGCCTCTCCTCTCAGAATTCTTGCAAACACCGAGTGAAATGTTCCCATCCAGAGACTTCTTGCATTGCTTTGGCCCACCACTCTTGCAATACGTTCTTTCATTTCTTTTGCTGCTTTATTGGTAAAGGTTAGCGCGAGAATATTGAAGGGGTCTACTCCATTCGTAATTAAATGAGCAATACGCATTGTCAACACACGTGTTTTTCCCGAACCCGCCCCGGCAAGCACCATTAATGGTCCCTGTAATGTGGTAACGGCGTCAAATTGTGATTCATTAAGTCCTTTCAGATAATCCTCCATGCTGCAAAAAATTTTGGGAACACAAAATTAGTGTATTATATGGAGAATTCAAATTTTAGATTGACCCTGAATATTTTTTCAGAACAGTATATGCCTTTTGCAGCTCTGCAGTCCATACGGAAACTGATAGAATATTTCTATTTGCACCATCCGCAGCTGATCTCACAAAGGTTAGAAAAAAATATTCCGGAAACTGTAACAATTAAGGTATTTTTGGAACTCATTGACAAAACAATTTCTACTATATGAAAAAGCGACTTCTTTCTGTTGCTGCAGCGGCGTTTTTCGGAATGGCCTTAAATGCACAACAAATTAAATTTGAAGAATATGACTTACCAAATGGTCTTCATGTAATCCTTCATCAGGATAATTCTGCACCGGTAGTCACTACAGGTGTCATGTACCACGTAGGTGCTAAAGATGAAGTAAAAGGAAGAACTGGTTTCGCTCACTTCTTTGAGCACCTTTTATTTGAAGGAACTCCCAACATCAAAAGAGGCGACTGGTTCAAGATCGTTTCATCAAACGGAGGACAAAATAATGCCAACACGACCAACGACAGAACGTATTACTATGAAACTTTCCCTTCCAATAACGAGCAGCTCGGACTTTGGATGGAAGCAGAAAGATTACGTCATGCGGTGATCAACCAGGTAGGTGTAGATACCCAGAGAGAAGTTGTAAAAGAAGAAAAAAGACTGAGAATGGATAACCAGCCTTACGGGAATCTTTTCACAACGATTCAGAAAAACCTTTTCACCAATCACCCATACAACTGGCCTACGATCGGGTCTATGGAAGATTTAAATGCAGCAAAACTGGATGAGTTCCAGGCTTTTTATAAAAAATTCTATGTTCCGAATAATGCTACTTTAGTAGTGGCGGGAGATATCAAACCCGAGCAGACCAAAAAATGGATTCAGGAATACTACGGAGGGATTCCAAAAGGAACGGTAGCTCCGAAAAATTTCCCGAAAGATGAGCCTATCACCAAAGAAAAAGAAGTAACCGCTACGGACCCGAACATCCAGCTTCCTGCTTATGTTTTCGCATACAGAACTCCTGGAAATAAAGAAAAAGATGCCTATATTTTAGATATGCTTTCTTCTTATTTAAGCAATGGTAAATCTTCCGTTCTATACAAAAAATTAGTTGATCAGGAGAAAAAGGCGCTGCAGGTAGCTGCTTTCAATCAGGGTCTTGAGGATTACGGTATTTTCGCATTTTTTGCTATCCCGATGGGACAGACGACGAAAGCAACGTTACAGGCCGACATCGATGCGGAGATCAAAAAACTTCAGACCGGATTAATTTCTGAAGAAGATTATCAGAAGCTTCAGAACCAGTATGAAAACCAGTTTGTGAATGCCAACTCAAGCATTCAGGGAATTGCGGCTTCATTGGCGACAAATCACGTATTGATGGGAGATACCAATCTTATCAACAAGGAAATCGATATTTACAGATCGGTTACGAGACAGGATCTTCAGAATGCTGCTAAAAAGTACCTGAATTCTAATCAAAGAGTAATCATTAATTACGTACCTGAAAAAAAATAATTCTGAAACAGATGCTGGATATCCACTATCCATTGTTAAAAAAAGGAATTATTAAAAATTAAATTTTTACAAATGAAAAAGCAATTAACATATATAGCTGCAGCGTTTTTATTCGCAGGAACGGTTTCAGCCCAAAAAATAGATCTTAATGCAATGCCAAAACCCGGGCCTACTCCCGCCATTAACATTGCCAAGCCAAAAACTTTCCAGCTGAGCAACGGGCTTACGGTAATGGTGGTTGAAAACAACAAATTACCAAGAGTAAGTGCCAACCTTTCGATGGACAGACCTCCATACTATGAAGGAGCAGTTTCCGGGGTAAGCTCTATCATGGCCGAACAGTTCGAAAACGGAACAACGAACATGAGCAAGGATGATTTCAATAAAAAAGTGGATTATCTGGGGGCTAATTTAAGCTTCTCATCTAATGGTGCTTTTGCCAATTCTCTTTCAAAATATTTTCCGGAAGTATTGGGTTTAATGGCTGACGCTATTATCAATCCAAAGTTTTCTGCTGAGGAAATTCAGAATTCAAAGGAGAGAACAATCGAAGGACTGAAATCTGATGAGAAAAATGCTTCTTCTATTGCTTCAAGAGTTTCCAATGCTCTGATGTACGGAAAAAACACGTCAAGGGGAGAATTTGAAACCGTAGAATCCGTAAGCAAAATCCAGTTATCGGATGTGCAGAATGTTTACAAGAAATATTACGCTCCCGACAATGCTTATTTAGTAATCGTAGGAGATGTAAAATTTGACCAGGTAAAATCATTAGTTGAAAAATCGTTTAGCGGATGGAAAAAAGCCAACACGCCGGCTTCTCAACTCGAGCCGGCTTCCAATGTTGCCAAAACGGAAATTAATGTTGTGGATGTTCCTTCTGCAGTACAGTCGGTTGTTTCTTTAAATAACCTGAATACGCTGAAGATGAAGGATCCTAACTATTTTCCGGCCACGATCGCGAACTATATCCTCGGAGGTGGAGGTGAAGCAAGACTTTTCATGAATCTTCGTGAGAAAAACGGTTTCACGTATGGTGCCTATTCAAGCTTGAGCGCAAGTAAATATTCTCCGGCATTCTCTGCTGAAGCAAGTGTAAGAAACGAAGTAACCGACAAGGCTGTTAAGGAATTCATGAATGAACTGAACGCTATTTCTACTGTAAAACCTGAAGAACTGGCCAATGCTAAAGCGAAGTTAAAAGGTTCTTTCATCATGTCTCTGGAGAAGCCTGAAACCATCGCCAGATTTGCATTAAATCAGAAAGTTCAGGATCTGCCGGATGATTTCTACACCAATTATTTAAAATCCATTGACAAGGTTACAGCTGCAGATGTTTCACACGCTGTAAAATCGACTATTTTACCTACTCAAAGCAGAATCTTCATTGCAGGTAAAGCTTCGGATATTTCTGAAGGCCTGGAAAAATTAGGATATCCTGTAAAATATTATGATAAAGACGCGAATCCGATTGCAAAGCCAACTGCTCAGAAAGTTGACGCCAGTGTCACCATCGGATCTGTAGCTGACAAATATATCAATGCCATCGGCGGGACAGCTGCCGTTCAGAAAATTACTTCTATTGCTACTGACGCCACAACTAAGGTGCAGGGAATGGATATGAGCATGAAGATGGTTCAGGCAAAAGGCGGAAAAATGTCTATGAATATCAGCATGATGGGAAATACCGTTCAGAAAATCGTTTTTGACGGTAAAGAAGGATATATGGAAGCTCAGGGACAGAAAAAACCATTAAGCGACAAGCAGAAAGCAGAAATGTCTAAAGACACGGAGCTTTTCCCGGAATTAACGTTTGCAAAATCTGCTGAATATAAACTGGCAGGAATCGAAAAGTACAATAATGAAGATTCTTACGTTGTAAAAGGTGCAAAAGAAACCTACTATTACAGTGTAAAAACCGGCCTGAAAACCGGAGAAGTAAAAACCGGGGAAGGTGGTTCTATCCCAACAAGCTATGCCGATTACAAAGAGGTTTCAGGAGTGAAGTTACCATTCACGATCATCCAGAACATGGGTGGGATGGACATCAACCTGACTGTAAAATCCTATCTGGTAAATCAGGCTAAAGATTCAGATTTCAAATAAGAATCGCCCTGTTTCATATAAAAAACGGCAACCATTGTTGCCGTTTTTATTTTTATTAACATTTGCGGACATCTTTCTTTGCTATTCGGTAAAAAAAGATTAAATTTGCCCATTCAAAAAGATATCAAATTAATGGATACAATATTTATATTATTGATGGTTCTTATTATGATTGCTAGCGTTTTACTGGTAATCGTTGTTATGGCTCAAAACCCTAAAGGTGGAGGTCTTTCAAGTACATTCGGAGGTGCATCTTCTGCACAGTTTGGCGTACAGAGAACCAATGACTTTATGGAAAAAGCAACATGGAGCCTGGGTGCAGTCATTATTGTTCTTATTCTTATAAGTGTTGTTATTACAGGTAAACCTTCAGTGGCAGCCCCGAAACTTCCGGCGAAGCAGGAAGCTCCGGCAAAACAGTCATCTGCTCCGGTTTCTACAAGTACTCCGGCTCAAGCTCCGATAACACCGGCTAAATAAGCATCAATTATTTTACATATAAGAAAAGCAACCTGTCCGGGTTGCTTTTTTATTTTAGCTCATTCTTTCTAAAGGAAGTCCAGTACGAATGCTGATCCTCAGAAAACAAAGCACTGATAAAGGAATCCAGAGACATCATCTGCAGAACCTCATCATCGAGTTCCTGAAAATCGCTTTTAAAAAAATCAGAGTTCAGCTTTATGTCTTCCCGATCTATAATTAAAATATTATCCGGACTGTAAAAAGGATAATTTCTGATATCGGCATTGGTGGTAATGAGTTTTCTGCCGCCGGCCAGCACTTCAAAAGTCCGTATCGTCAGACCATGCTGAAAAGGCTTATTAATATCCAGTACTGTTTTTGTTTTCTGATAGAATGAGATGATCTGCTGATGGTTCAGTTTTTCAAAGCTTAATTTTTTAAGGTCAAACTGCTCCAGACTGTTGTCGACCAGTTTTTTTAATCTGAAAGCAATTTTTCCCATCGCATAATAGTAAAAGAAGGCCTTCAACCCCAGCTTATCTGCCATAGATTTTACCTTCTCTCCTACAATATAACGATCCGTATGTGCGCTTCCTATAAAAATGATATCATAATCGAATGAATAAATATGATTATTCAGATTTTTATATTCATCTACGTAAAACAAAGGCCGGAAGCTGAGGTTATACGCAACGGAATCATGGTACTCAAAGGTAAATCTCTTATCAAAATATTCCAAATGGGAAATCAGTGTAGGATATTCTCCCAGAGGATCGAAGTTATAATAGATCATCTCCATTCCCGGACGATCGTGTTTTATCTTTTCAAGAAAGAAAGAAGGTGTAGCTTCTCCTTTAATAAGCAGAAAATAATCATATTCCTTATTCTCTATTTCTTTTAAGATTGTTTTATAATATGAACTGATCTTCGCATGGTACAGCTTTTTATTAAAACGGATGATTCCTTTCGAAAAATTGGAATTAGACGGTCTTTCATCATAAAAATCAACCTCAGCCCCCATTTCACAAAGCCTGTTGGCGATCGCTCTTTCATATTTAAAAAAGCTCACTGACAGAAAAAGTATTTTCTTACCTTTCAGACCCATTATTTTAAAAGACCTTTAATTTTCATTTCTTCCAGTGATTCTTTAAACTTCACATCCTGAATATTCTGCTGTAATACCCAACTGGTGAATTTACACATGCCTTCTTCAAAAGATATCCGTGGCTGAAAATTCAGCTTTGTCCTGATCTTGCTGATATCCGCAAAATTATGCCTGATATCTCCTAAACGGAACTGTCCTGAAACATGGATTTTAAAATCGATGTTATAAAACTTCCTGAGGCTTTCCGCAACGGTGGTTACCGATGTTGAAACACCGGTTCCGACATTGAATACTTCGCCGTTTGCAGCGTCATTTTCGATACATTTTATTGTGGCTTCAACGGCGTCATCCACGTGAATAAAATCCCTTGATTCTTTACCGTCTTCAAAAACATTGATATTGTTTCCGTTAAGGATCTGCGATGAAAAAATAGATAAAATTCCGGTATATGGATTAAGCAGCGACTGCCCTTCTCCGTAGACATTCTGAAAGCGAAGGGCTACCGGGGCCACCCCCATTGATGAACAGGCCGTCATGACCATCTGTTCCTGGGTATATTTGGTAATTCCGTAGATGGAAGTGGGATGAATTTTCGATTCTTCGTCTGTCGGAAGTGCCGTCAGCATCTGCCCGTCGGGATAAATAATCTCAAATTTCCCGTTTCGCATGGTTTCTACATTTCGGGATTTGGGATAGATTAATCCCAATTCCGGATGCAGATATTTGCCTTCTCCATAGACTGCTCTGGAAGAAGCGATAATAACTTTTGTGACTTTATGCGGCTGATTGACCAGGATATCCAGCATGATGGCGGTTCCGGAAACATTTACTTCCGTATATTTTTCAATCTGGTACATCGATTGGCCGGTTCCGGTTTCTGCAGCAAAATGCACAACGACATTCTGATCCTCAAGTGCGCGTTCCCAATCTTCAAAATTAGCAACATCCCCTTTGATAAAGTTTACTTTCCCAAGAATACTTCTGTATAGGGGCGAATCCGACTCAGGATTTTCTCCGTGAATCTGTGAAGAGAGATTGTCTAATATCGTTACTTCGTACCCTTTCTGTTGCAATTCCAGAGAAAGTTTGCTGCCTATAAATCCGGCTCCCCCGGTTATCAGAATCTTCTTCATATCATTCGTGTATTTTTTCCCATTTCTGAGTCTCAAAATTATATGTTTTTACAATTTTTGCAGGTGCCCCCACAATGACACAATAGTCCGGAAACTCACCCCGTACTACGGAGTTGGCTCCTACCACACATTGCTTACCAAGTCGGGTTCCGGCCATGATCGCCGATCCCATGCCTATGTAGCAGTTTTCGCCGATGACCGTATCTCTGATCAGGTACTCCTGTTTCACCACATGTTTATTAATTTCTTCATAATCATGATCAATATTGGTAATAAAGACATTTGCCAGTATCAGGGAACTTTTACCGATGACCAGATTTCCGGCCGATGTGATGTGTACATTCTGTGAAATCACCACATCATCATGAATATGAATACTGCCCGAGCGATGGACTTCCATCCTCAGATGAGGAAAAATCCTTACTTTTTTTCCTATAAAAACTTTCCGGGTCCCCATTAAAAACAATGGTCTGCCCAAATACGAGGGAAAACCGAATTTCCCGAAAAAAGGTGCATACAAAACTGCTCTCAATGCCCAAAATATTTTATAGATCATCGTTTCATTTTTAAAATGCGAACATAATATTTTACTTTTGAAAACAAAAAAAACAGAATATACTCAAAATAATTAATTCTGTTCATGGTATACATTTCCAATATATTTTTCTGAATTCCTTTTTCCATTTCCGGAATATTGGCAGAAAGTCCGGAAACGCCGAAGGATCTCTTCCCTCCGCCCGTGAGTACCAGTTCTTCCCCTAAAATATACATGGCATTGTTCGCAGAAATCTTCATCCAGTAATTGGCATCTTCGGAGTACCTTTGATTTTCGTCAAACAAGCCTGTATTATCAATGATCTTTCTTTTAAAAAGAGCCGTTGATGTTTGTCCGTCAACTCTTATCAGCAATTTCTTCAGGGTAATACGCGCCAGATTATTCTTATCTGCGGCATAGGGAAACCAGATTTTTTCTCCATTCCGAAGGCTTGTAATAAAATCTACAGAACGGTTTTTATCAGTCAGAAACTTCATCTGCTTTTCTGTTTTATCGGGTAGCCATTCATCATCAGCATCCAGGAAAGCAATATAGTCTCCTTTTGCAGTCTTTAATCCTTTATTTCTGGCTTTTGAAACACCACCGTTTGGCTGATCGATTATGATGATATGGATCTCAGGGTGAGCGGCTTTATATTGTTCAACAACCTTTTTGCTTTGATCTTCAGAGCCATCGTTGATCACAATCACTTCGAATTCCTCCCGATTATAATTCTGTTGAAAAACAGAATCTAAAGCTTTGACAATTGTCTTTTCAGCATTATACATCGGAATTATTACGGAGATCATGATTTAGTTTTTAAAAGAGTTGAAAAGAATCAGGAATTGCTTTCGTTATAGGGCAACCTGTTCAAAATGGATCTTCCGAGCGAGATTTCATCAGCATATTCCAGTTCATCACCCACAGAAATTCCTCTGGCAATACTGGAAAAACTCACCTGAAAACCTTTAAATTTCTTATAGATATAATACGCTGTCGTATCCCCTTCCATTGTAGCACTTAAGGCAAAGATAAATTCTTTTACATTACCTTCATTAAGCTTCTTTTTAATACTTGAGATATTCAATTGATTAGGCCCCATTCCTTCCATTGGAGAAATTTTGCCTCCGAGAATCAGGTATTTCCCTGTATATTTCCCTGTGTTTTCTATGGCAATGACATCCCTAACATCTTCAACAATACAGATTACCTGGTCGTTTCTTTTTTCATTGCTGCAGATTTCACAAATCTCAAAATCCGAAAAATTATGACATTCCTTACAGTATTTTATCTCATTAACAAGATTAATAAGGGAATTTCCCAAAGTGACCGCTCTGGTGTTAGGTTGCTTTAATAAATGTAATGCCAGACGCAAAGCTGTTTTCCTGCCAATTCCGGGAAGTCCCGATATTTCATCTACTGCTTTTGCTAAAACTTTACTAGGATAGTCCATAGCTGCAAAAATAGTGATAATAGTTGTAAAGTATGAATTGTCACTATACAATTTATGTGACAATCCCTTATTGATTTATCAATACATGTGCTGCTGAAATTTCTCTTACTATTACCCGAAATATAAGTATTCATCAGCATAACTTATCGTGGTATCTTTAAAAAAACTTCTATCTTTGCACATCCTTAATATTAATTGAAAATTTAACTAAAATGGTACTTAACAATTTAAATTATCCTCTGGATTTTAAATTCAAAATCACGACGCTTGCCAGTGATTTCAACATTACGGACAAAAACGGGAACTATGTGGCTTACGTACGTCAGAAAATGTTTAAACTCAAAGAAGATGTTATTGTTTTCAATGATGAAAGCAAATCAAAAGAGCTTTTCAGAATCCGCGCGAACAAATGGATTGATTTTAATGCTTCATATGCACTCACGGAGGTAAATACCGGGAAAAACTTCGGACGACTGGCCAGAAAAGGGATGCGCTCGCTATGGAAGGCCAGCTATGATATTCTGGATGCTCAGGATCAGCCGAAATTCAAAGTTCAGGAAAACAGTGCCTGGGTAAGATTCTGGGATAACTTTGTAGGTGAAATTCCTATTATCGGAATGTTTACAGGTTACTTCCTTAATCCTACTTACACGGTAACAGGAATTGACGGAAAAGTTTATTTCAAACTTAAAAAAATGCCGTCTTTCTTCGGAAGAAGATTCCAGCTGGACAGACTGATCGATATTGATGATGAGGAAGAAAGCCTGGTAATCCTTTCATTGTTAATGATGACCCTTCTCGAAAGATCAAGAGGATAAAACAATACAAAACCACAAACAATGAAATATCTGATTATTCTTTTTTCGGCCTTTGCTTTGGTCGCCTGTAAAAAAGATAAGCCAACCGTTTCTGATAAAGCAGCAGCAGATTCTCTTACCGTTGTTCAGGACTCTGCAAAAACAGAGCCTACTTCAGGAAAAATCTTAGTGGAAACTTTTCCGTTTCCTGCTGAAATTAAAGAATGCTCATGCTATTTTGCTAAAAGCAAGGCTGATTTTGAAGCTGAAAAATATATTTATGCCGATGATGCCGGGAAAACAGCGTATATGAAACTGGACGGTAAAAGACTGGCCATGAAACTGATCTCATCCAGCGATATGGAAGTGGATGAAGAATTAACCAAAGAGATTGAAAGTGATCACTATAAAATTTCGGTGAAGGGTAAGAAAATAAAGCATGAAGAGGCTCTGTTGTTCGAAGGGACCTTAACGGTTGAAAAACCTGACGGAACTGTAGAAACGATGCCGATCTACGGAGAGTGCGGATGTTAATCCCCTTCCAGTAAAAATAATGCTCCTGAATTTACAGGAGCATTTTTTATTTCGTAATTTTGAGAAAAATAAATTTCATGGAATTATCTAATATAGAACCGCAGATCATATGGAAAAATTTCTCCAGATTGAATGCTGTTCCGAGACCATCAAAAAAAGAGGAAAAAGTAATTGCTTTCATCAAAGAATTTGGTGAAAATTTAGGATTGGAAACCACAGTGGATGAAGTAGGAAACGTAATCATCAGAAAGCCCGCCACTGCAGGTATGGAAAACCGAAAATCCGTTGTTCTGCAGTCTCATTTAGACATGGTTTGCCAAAAAAACAATGATGTTACTTTTGATTTTGAGACTGAAGGAATCAAGATGGAAGTGGACGGCGACTGGGTAAAAGCTAAAGGAACTACGCTGGGAGCCGACAACGGCCTGGGTGTAGCTACGATCATGTCTATCCTTGAAAGCTCAGATATTCCGCACCCAGCTTTGGAAGCTCTTTTTACGATTGATGAAGAAACAGGGATGACAGGCGCCTTAGGATTAAAACCCGGACAGTTAACCGGGCAGATCTTACTAAACCTTGATACTGAAGAAGACGATGAAATCGATATCGGCTGTGCAGGCGGAATTGATGTAACGATTGCTCAAACGTATGAAAAAGCTGAGGTTCAGGGACAAATTGTAAGATTTGAAGTAAAAGGATTACAAGGCGGCCACTCCGGGATGGATATCCACAAAGGTTTCGGAAACGCCAATGTTATTTTAGGAAGATTGCTATACAAAGGTCTTGAAAAAGAAAATATTCAGCTGATTTCCATTGACGGCGGCGGATTGAGAAATGCGATTCCGAGAGAAGGTGTTGCTATTGCTTCCGTGAGAAATGCTCAGGAATTTATTGAAGAATTATCCAACGGACTTAAAAAAGAAATTCTTGAAGAATTTGCAACTGTTGAGCCTAATCTTCAAATCAATATTGAAAATGCAACTTCATCTGAACAAGCCATTTCAGAAGCAGACTCAAAGAAAATTATTTTAGTGTTAAAATCTCTTCACAATGGTGTTTACAGAATGAGCCCGGATGTAAAAGATCTTGTGGAATCTTCCAATAACGTGGCAAGAGTTGAATTAAAAGAAGGAGCGCTTAAGATCTTAAACCTTTCAAGATCATCTGTAGAATCATCAAAAGATTCTGTAGCAGAGCAGTTAAAATCTGTAGCCGAATTAGCGGGAATGAATGTGGAATTCAGCGGTTCTTATCCAGGATGGAAACCGAAACCGGGGTCTGAAATTGTTCAGCTGATGGAGAAAATCTATATTGAAAAATTCACAGATAAGCCTCAGGTTGTCGCTTGTCATGCAGGATTAGAATGCGGAATTATCGGCGCCAATTATCCTGAAATGGAAATGGTAAGTTTCGGACCTACCATCAGAGGTGCGCATTCACCGGATGAAAAGGCAAATATTACTTCAACACAGAAATTCTGGAACTTCACTAAGGATATCCTGGCGAATATTCCTCAGAAATAACAGTAAAATTTATATTTGAATATCCAGAATCACTTGATTTTGGATATTTTTTATTATCAATCTTTACCAATATTTCACAAAGCAATCATTCAATACGATGTATTACCGTGTACGAAGCGGGAATGTAGAAATTTTACCGTTTTTTCTCTAACAGATAATCTCCGGATAAGAGAAAGATTTAAAAACATTTTATAATTAAACAATGAAAAGCATCACCGTATTCTGCGGATCAAGTTCCGGTTCGGATGAAAAATATAAAAGACAGGCAACTTTGCTTGGACAAACCCTGGCAAAGCATAATATCCAATTGATTTATGGCGGCGCAAACGTTGGCTTAATGGGCGCTGTTGCTGATGGAGCATTAAATTCAGGAGGAAAAGTAGTAGGGGTACTTCCCCATTTCTTACAATCTAAAGAAATTGCCCATAAACAATTAACCGAATTGATTTTGGTTGAAACCATGCACGAAAGAAAAACCAGGATGAATGATCTCTGCGATGGTGTAATCGTTCTCCCCGGAGGCTATGGTACGCTGGAGGAGTTTTTCGAGATGATCACCTGGGCCCAGCTCGGACTTCATCAAAAACCGATTGCGGTCTTAAATATTGACGGATTTTATAATGACCTGATCAAGCTTGTTCAAACGATGGTCGATAAAGGATTTTTAAAGCAGATTAACCGTGATATGCTGTTGATAAGTGACAACATTGACGAACTGCTGGATATGATGAAAAATTATGAGGCTCCAACGGTTGGAAAATGGATTTCGAAGGATGAAGTTTAGAATAAAAGTATGAAAAATTTAATTATTTTTTTATTATTAATTCCCTTTGTCTCATTTTCTCAAAATAAAGATAATGCCTGTGATTATATTTCTAAGTATTTAAAGGAAAAACCTTTGGAATGTATAGACAAATCAAAGCTTCAAAATAATGAAGAGATTTATCAGTTTTTCAAATGGTCATCATTCAGACAGGACTATCTTATCCGCGTTGAAAGAAAAAGAGATCTGAAAACTCTAGTAGTAAAAAAAATTTTCAAAAGCTCATATGATCAGGAGACGGGTAATTACCAACCCCAAAGATTTGAAATTCTAAAACAAAAAAGACTTACTAATTCTGAATTCGGCGAATTTAAACACTTGTTATATAAGCATGGCTTTTGGAAAAAAAACGATTATCATATAAAGTCTCTTTGCAATGATGGGAGTGGTATTCTGGTTTACGCTCTTAAAAAAGATTATTTAATAACCATGAGCAACGGAAACTGCTCACCTGGAAATGAATATTTATACTATCTATACGAGCAGATCTCGGAGATATTCGGATTATAATACACCAGAGCTCCCAAAGAAAAATCTTCGGGAGCTCTGTATTTTTAAAATAGGCTTTTCTAAGGATAAGGAGCAATTTCCACTTCAAGCCCTTCCATTTCCAAGGCCATATGCAGCTGGCAGCCCAGTCTGCTATTATCTTTTACATGGAATGCTTCAGCAAGCATGGCATCTTCCTCATCTCCCATCGGCTCAAGTCCGGGATCATGGGTTACATATACCTGGCATGAAGCGCACATCGCCATTCCTCCACAAACTCCGATTGTTCCTTCCTCTGCCAATTCGTACGAACGGATAATTTCCATTAAATTCATGGACATATCTGTTGGGGCAACAACATCGTGAGTTATACCTTCTCTATCGGTGATTTTTATATTTATATCGCTCATTTTAGTTGGATCGTTGATCGTTTACAGCTGATGGTTTTACGTTCAACTGATAACCGTTACTGACTACAAATTTAGTCAATTTTTTTCACAACTGCTTTCTCCGCTTCTTTTCTGCTTCCGTCAAAACCATCTACCCCACTAACGGTAGTATATTTCAATACGAATTTTTTACCCGGATTTAATCGGTTATAGACGCTCTGGCACATCAACGTAGCCTCGTGGAAACCACAAAGAATCAGTTTCAGTTTTCCCGGATAAGTATTGATATCTCCAATGGCATAAATTCCGTCGATATTCGTCTGATAATCTAAAGCATTATTAACTACTATCGCATTTTTTTCGATATTTAATCCCCAATTCCCGATTTCACCTAATTTTGGAGTCAGACCGAATAACGGGATAAAATAATCCGTTTCGATATCATAAGCTTCCTGGCCATCTACCTGTACGGTAATCGCTTCTACTTTTCCCTCCCCTTTAATAGCCGTAACTTCAGCAGGGGTAATCAGCTTGATCTTACCCTGGTTTTTCAGATCCTGAACTTTTTCTACAGAATCCAGCGCTCCTCTGAACTCATTTCTTCTGTGAATCAGCGTGACTTCACTGGCCACATTGGATAAAAATACACTCCAGTCAAGCGCAGAGTCGCCTCCTCCTGCGATAACCACTTTTTTATTTCTGAAATGTTCAGGCTCTTTTACGAAATATTCCAGACCTTTTTCCTCATAATCGGCAATATTATCCATGGCAGGTTTCCGGGGTTCAAAAGTTCCCAACCCACCTGCAATGGCGATAGCTTTAGCTCTGTGAACAGTTCCTTTATTGGTAACCACTTCGAACCATTCATCATCTACTTTTGTATAAGAAACAGCTGTTTCTCCTAAGGTAAACCCAGGCTGAAACTGCTTGATCTGCTCCATTAAGTTATCTACCAATTCTCCTGCATTTACAGATGGATAACCCGGAATATCGAAAATAGGTTTTTTAGGATACAATTCTGCCAACTGCCCCCCAGGCTGAGGAAGTGCATCAATGATATGGCATTTCATCTTAAGCAAACCCGCTTCAAATACAGCAAAAAGCCCCGTTGGTCCTGCTCCTATAATCAATATGTCTGTCGTTATCATAATTTTAAAGATAATTTAATTATATATATAGCCGCAAATTTACTAATTTTAATGCGAAGCCTATTTAATTCAGTCTAAATAAAAAACTGAGATTTATCAAATACCATGAACTCTTATTATTGGCAACCTTTTTGTAAACCACTTGATATGAAGAAAGTATTCATTATTTTAACTTTACTGATGTTTGGTCTGGGAACAGCTCAGATTGATAATATAGCCAACGGCGAATCGATAACCCTCCGGATTCATTATGGATTTCTAAATGCCGGTACTGCTAATTTAACCACAAAAACAACAACCTATCTCGGCGCTCCACACCTCTATGTAAAAGGTACCGGCTCTACGACAGGCGCTGTTAAAGCTTTCTTTAAAGTAGAGGACTTATATGAAAGTTTTATCAATATCCAGACGGGACTTCCCAGCTTTTATGTGAGAAATGTGAAGGAAGGCAGCTACCGTCAGCATTTTGAAACGGCTTTCAATCATAATAACAATACTTTGATTTTAACAGATAAAAAAACTCCTGCCAACGGTTCTAAGGTGATCAAATCTGTCAAAGGTGTTCAGGATATGCTTTCGTGCTTTTATTATCTGAGAAGCAAAAGCCCTGCTGAATTGAAGGTAGGCACTGTCATCAACATGAATGTATGGATTGATGATGAAATGTTTCCTTTTCAGCTGAAAGTAGTAGGCACAGAAAATTTAAAAACCAAATTCGGAACGATCAATTGTTTAAAGATTATTCCGTCTGTAAAAAGCGGAAGGGTTTTCAAGGAAAAAGAAGGCGTGACCATGTGGGTCTCTAATGACGCCAATCATGTTCCGATGCTGCTGAAAGCCGAACTGGCTGTCGGATCCCTGAAAGCCAGTATTGATGATTATAAGAATGTGAAATATCCATTGAAATTCACAAAATAAATAACTTAGTTAAGGAAAAGATGCCTGCAGTATTTTGCGGGCATTTTTTATTTGATGTAATATCTTTTACATCACGATTGTGTATAGCAACAACCATCAGATACAGTCATATAAACGTACTACGCTATCGATTTTTTTTAAAGCAGATTTTAAAAAAAAAAGAAGCCGGCATCTTTTATGGGCACGGCACTATATTTTATGATGACACAGGTTTTAATTGCGTTTTGTTTCTAAGGTCAATAATTAAAACCAAAAGCTCCGAAAAAATTTCGGAGCTTTGATTTTCCATCATTTGTGTTTTTGAACCATTACTTTTACTTATCTTAATGTCTGTCAAAACCAAGATCAGTTTCATTTGTTGTTTTGCGGTACAAAAATATCAATATAGAAATAATTATACATTATTAATTCTATAGATATATATCTTTCAAATGATCGATTTTTTCTATAATTATTACTTTTTATTACTAATGCCAATAGTTATTTCTACATACTCTTCGGTTTATTATTATACGAAGTATCTCTATTTAATTCCTGCATTTAAAAATAACGGATTATTTAACCAAAAAACCTCCAAGTAGCCTCGGAGGTTCATTAACCATTTGTGTTTGTGTTTGTGAGAAATTTCAATTCTTTTTCATCATTTGTGTTTTTATAGAAATCAAAAGGTTAATTAAAAATATCTCGTTCTTTTTTTCGATTACAAATTTACTAACATCTCATCAATCAATCCTATTAACAAGTGTAGATATATATCGTCGTCATTATAGATATTTTTCTACAAAAAACGATAAGCCACAATTGCACAGAAAAATTCAATATCATTTCTGAAGGTAAAATCCAAAACCTCCGAATTATCGGAGGTTTTGGATTTTTTCGATCATTTGTGTTGTGTCAGCTTTGATTCTTTCTCATCATTTGTGTTGTAAGCAGAACCAATTTTTTTTTAATAATCTCTTATTTGCATTACAAAGGTACTAACATATAGATGAGGCATCATGACAAACTCTGTAGATATATATCGAAAAACCTGTAGATGTTTATCGACAATTTCATTATGTACTTTTGATCAGTTCGATCAGCGCTACGATATTGTCTATCTGAAGTTTGTCGAATATTCTTCTTTTAATCGTACTTACTGTATTTTGTTTAACGTCCAGCTGATTTGCAATTTCGAGATTTCCATATCCGGCCGCATACATTTCTGCAATCTGTAATTCCCGCTCTGTGAGACGGGACAGCGGATTAATAAGACCTGGATTTTTTACCGACTCCATGAGTAAAGTCTGTGTAGCCGGTGAGATATATTCCCCATTCTGCAGCATTTTAAAAATGGCCTGTTTTATTTCTTCCTCCTCACTCATCTTGCTTATAAAACCGTGGGCTCCGGCACTGAGAAATTTAAGGGCATACTTATCTTCTTCGATTCCCGTAAAAATCAGAATTTTAGTATTTGGACTTATTTTTTTTATTTCCGGCAGAATGGTCATACTGTTCCCGTCGGGAAAATGAGCATCTATTATGGCGATATCTATAGACCTGTTTCTTATCTTTTCCAATGCCCGCTGAAGATTAGAGGCCTGGAAAACTTTATATTCCAGTTCCATATCTTCCAACAGAAACATGATTCCCTGTCTTATAAGACTGTGGTCATCAGCAAGCAGAAAATGTATCGTTTTTTTATTTATCTCATCCATTATTACAATTTAAATTTATCGAAAAAATCACAGTCGTTCCTCTTTTCATTTCGCTGGATACCGTAATGCTTCCATCGTACAGCTCGACGATCTCTTTGCATAAACTTAATCCCAGGCCGGCACCCAGGTTATCTACATCTTCGGATAAAACTCCCTGGTAATAAGGCTCAAATATTTTTTCTAAATCGGATTTTGAAATTCCGATTCCGGTATCGCTTATTTTTGCAGTAAAGGAAATGACATTTTCATTAATCATTTCCGTGCTTATATGAACGCTGATTTCTCCATTTTCTGTGAATTTATTGGCATTTCCGAGAATGTTCATAAAAACCTGATTTATTTTTTTGTTGTCTGAATACACGACCACATCAGGATTTATATTTTCTATAATGATAAACCTGTTATGCCTTGTTTCTATATAAGGTTCAATCGAATGTAAGATGGACTGGATTTCCTGTTTCAGATTAAAGACAACAGGAATCAGCTTATTTTCAACCGCCTGATTTTTCGTATATTCAAGGATCTGATTGGCCTGCATGAGTAGCGTATCATTCGTAAAACTGATAAAGGTAAGATATTCTTTAATTTTAGCATCATCTGTCTTTTTATTGATCCGGTTGATAAACAACCCTATAATTTTCAGAGGTGAGCGCAGTTCATGACTCAGCATTCCTAATATCCTGTTTTTAAAATTCAAATTTTCTTTAATCTGAGCATTGGCAATGTTCAGTTTTTTTTCATAAACAAATGCTATTCTTGTTAACAGCATAATCAGTATGGATACAATAAACATCAGAATCATCGATCCGAATATAAGATTGGTTCTGATCCTGTTATTTCTGGAATTCTGCTTATTATATTCTTTTTCAAGATCAGCTTTCGATCCTTTAATGGCAGATTCATAAATGTTCATCAAGCCATCGCTGTAAATCAGCAGATTACTGAACATCTTATACACTTCGCTGGTATTATTCTGCTTGTCGGCGGCATTCACCTGTATTTTTTTAACTTCCCCCGTATAATAATTATTAACCAACTGAAAAATACTGTCCAAATCCTTGCGCATCACGGAAGCATCAGGCGCTTTTTTATGTTTAAGGGTAATCACCGTACTCTCTTTACGTACATTTTCTTTTCCGGATATTGCGTCCCCTATGCGTCCGAACAATCCTTTTTTCTTGATCGTATCAGAATAGGTCTTTGTCTCAACATTAAAGTTAAACAGGTCTAAGCTGTTTCCGAAATCATATTTTTCAAGTTTAGGAAGATCATTCCGTATTCTGAAATTAGGTTTTGTTGAAAACTGGTGTGTAGAATCAATCAGTAATTTTAATTTTTTTATTTCTAATGAATCTTTTTTATGAGACGTTAAAGAAGTTTTAAGTTTTGGATATTTATTTTTGTAATGGCTGATGCTGTCCAAATTACTCCCAAGTTTGTTTAATGACTGAAAGTAAGAGCTCAGATACCGATCATCCTCGCTGATGACATATTTCTGAAGATAGGTCTGCGCATTGATCAGTTCTTTTCTGGAATTATCCGTCAGGTTTTCCAACGAGTGAATGCCCTTTAATTGTTGTTCAATAAAAGCTAAATTTTTCCTATTGATAAATTCATTATAAAAAAATGCGGCTATGATGATTTGTATTAATAAAATACAGACAATGAGAGAATAATGAACAATTTTTCTTAATTTAAAATTCAACAGTTTTTCAAACATTTTTCCTCTGATTTATGATAAAATTAATAAAAAAATCCTGTAAATTAAATTTTACAGGATTTGAATTTATTTAGGTCGGTTTCTACAGGGTTTTAAACTGTTCCAATGTTCTGATATCATTTTCAAAAAACATTCTGATGTCGCTCATTTGGTAAAGAAGCATTACAATTCTTTCAATTCCCATTCCGAAAGCATATCCGGAATATTTTTCGGCATCGATATTCACATTTTTCAGAACAGCAGGATCTACCATTCCACAACCCATGATTTCAAGCCAGCCTGTACCTTTCGTAATCCTGTAATCCGTTTCCGAATTTAGTCCCCAATATACATCAATTTCGGCACTTGGTTCTGTGAAAGGAAAATAAGAAGGTCTCATTCTTATTTTCGACTTTCCGAAAAGCTCGGTCGTAAAAAACTGAATGGTTTGTTTCAGATCTGCAAAACTTACATTTTCATCAATATACAATCCTTCGATCTGATGGAATATACAGTGAGAACGCGAAGATACCGCTTCATTTCTGAATACCCGTCCCGGAGATAAAATCCTGATGGGCGGTTTATTTTCTTCCATATATCTGATCTGGACGGAAGAAGTATGGGTTCTCAAAAGGATATCCGGGTTTTGTTCAATAAAGAAAGTATCCTGCATATCTCTTGCCGGATGATATTCGGGAAGATTCAGGGCGGTAAAATTATGCCAGTCATCTTCAATCTCAGGACCATCTGCTACTGCAAAGCCGATGGATTTGAAAATTTCAATGATTCTGTTTTTGACTAAATTAATAGGATGTCTTGACCCTAAATCTAAAGGGAAAGCAGGTCTGGTAAGGTCCTCTTTCTCTGAGACAACAGAAGATTCGGAAGAATTTTTTAAATCCTCCAGTTTTACGTTGACAGCGTTCTTTAAGGTATTGATTTTCAGACCGAATTCTTTCTTCTGATCGTTAGGAACTTCTTTAAATTTTTCAAAAAAATCGTTCAGAATTCCTTTCTTACCATTATACTTGATGCGGAAGTTTTCGATCTCTTCCCTAGATGTAGTACTGAAGCTGTTTACCTCAACCAGTAGTTCTTCTATCTTTTCTATCATTGTTTTACCCTTTCAAAATGTTTTGCAAAAATACGGTTTTTCAGCGAAATAAATTTCCTTAATATGTTAAAAAAAAATCTGCCTCCTCTTGGGAAGCAGACTTCAATCACTTATTTCACTTAAATAAAAAAATTATTTTTTCTCTAAAGCTTTCACGTTGATCTGGAGCGTTACCTCATCTTTAATGACGCCATTTTCAGCAGGAGCCTGAAATTTCACTCCGAATTCTTCTCTTTTAATATCTTTGGGTTCGGTTTTAATGCTTACTTCTCCGTTTTTCACCGCGACATTGGCCTTAAACTGTACTGGTTTTGTGATCCCTTTCACCGTTAAGTTCCCATCTAAAGTCGTATTATAATCACCTTCGGCAGAGGGGGTAACTTTTGTTATCTCGTAAGAAGCGGTTGGGAATTTTTCTACCTCAAAAAAATCTCCGCTTTTAAGATGACCGTTTAATTTATCCAACTGTTCAGCATCATTTTTAAGATCTTCAGAAGTTAAAGAATTCATATCAGCAACAAATTTTCCGCTTTCAAGTTTACCGTCCTTTACGGTCACATCTCCACTTTCAAACTTTATTGTTCCAAAATGACCTGTGTTTTCAGATTTAAATATTTTATAGCCTTTCCATTCTACTCTACTGTTTAAAGTATCCAGCACGTACTGGTTTCCGTCTTTTGTAGTCACCACATCATTGCTCTCACTGGTCAAAGGTTTTTCTTTTGTACACGAAATCAATACGGCAGCAGCAAAAAAAGCCGGAACGGCTATCGAAAACAGTCTTTTTTTCATATTTTTCATTCATTTTTATTACTAGTGCTAATATAATAAAAAATTCTATTTTTTCCTAAAAACGTAACATTTCAGTACATTTGTATGATGCTGTTAGAAATAAACAATTTATACTTCTCTCATACCAAGGAAAAACCTCTGTTCCAGAACCTGAATCTAAGATTCGAAGAAAGTAAGATCATTGCATTGGCCGGTGAAAGCGGATGCGGAAAATCAACTTTACTGAACTTAATTTATGGTCTTCTGGACTGGGAAAGCGGAGATATTATTTTCAGGGGAAAGCCTCTTTTGGGACCAAAAGGAAATCTTGTTCCCGGAGAAGCAGACATGAAATTTGTTGCTCAGAATTTTGATCTGATGCCCTATGCTACTGTCGCAGAAAATGTCGGGAAATTTATTTCAAATATTAACCTCACTCAGAAAAAAGAAACCGTTGCCGAACTTCTTGAAGTGGTAGGATTATCCGAATATGCCGATGTTCTTCCTAAATATCTGAGCGGCGGGCAGCAACAGAGAGTGGCTATTGCCCGGGCCCTTTCTGTACTTCCGAAACTTCTGATCCTTGACGAGCCCTTCAGTAACCTTGATTTTTCAAGAAAAATAGAATTGCGCGAAAAGCTGTTCCGGTACGTGAAGCAGAATCATATTTCTCTGCTTATTTCGACCCACGAATTACAGGATGTGATCCCCTGGCTGGACCAGATTGTTATTTTACAGGACGGTAGACTTATCCAGAACGAAAATCCCGAGGAAACATATAGAAGTCCCTACAAACCTTATGTAGCAAGGCTTTTTGGTGAGGTGAATATTTTCAGTGATGAAGAAATGGCAGATTTTAATCTCTCGAGGTTCTGTTACTATCCGCACCAGATAAAAATCTCTGAAACCGGCTGTAAAGCAGAAGTTATAGAAAGCAGATTTGCAGGAAGCCATTATTGGAACAAAATAAGAGCAAAGGGGAAAGAGCTGATTATGTATACGGACGAAAAGGCAGAACATCAGGTGACCATTTCCTTTGAGTAATCGTGTCATCTGAACAGTAGATAAAGTTTAACAATACTCCTGCCGATTATTTCAGCATTATAGATACGCATATGTTTCAGAATGCAGGATACCAGAAACTACCCGGAATACAAGATAACCCGCACATTAACTTACACTTATTAGAAATTTATGAATAAAAAAAATACAAACATAAGAGTTGTGTTTAAAACTTTTTCTTACATTTGTATTTCCACAGCATAAGGAAATTATTGGTTAATTCTCTTTCTGCCTTAAAGACGGACATTAGTCCTGTTCAATAACGGGACAATCAAGTTTTTGAAAGATTACACTGTCCAATTTTTTCCTTTTTTTATGCTTTTTTCACGAATTCTGACTTCAGAGCCATAGAGCCGAAACCGTCTATTTTACAGTCAATATTATGATCGCTGTCGGGTCTTAACCGGATATTTTTAACTTTAGTACCAGCTTTTACCGGTTTTGGAGCACCTTTAACAGGTAAATCTTTAATAACTACAACAGAATCTCCGTCCTGCAATTCATTTCCGTTCGAATCAAGAATTTTTCCTTCGTTTGAAGATTCAGCAGCTGTTTCGTCAGCATTCCACTCATAGAAACACTGGGAACAAACGGTCATGTTATCACTTGGATAAGTAAATTCGGAACCACATTTCGGGCAAAGTACAGTATCACTCATATTTTATTTTTTTGCAAAGGTAGCTTTTTGGATGATGAGTTGAAAATTATAGGTGATGAGTTTCTCTTACCGTGATACCGTGAAGTAATCATTATACCATACTGAACGCCGAACGGATCTTTTATTCCTGAAACAGAACTTACAATCTTTACTTAAAAAAACATTTAAATTTTCGTACTTTTGCAGATTCAAAATAGCAGAACCCAATTTTATGGAACTTATTCACAGAAATTTAGCCATCGGAATTCACGATGCTTTACAAGAAACATTTTTCGAGAAAAATAAATACGCCGATAAAGTAATTGAAAGACTTTTAAAGGCACACAGAAAATGGGGAAGCCAAGACAGAGCGGTTGTTTCTGAAATTTTCTACAATATCATCCGTTGGAAAAAACGTCTTGAATATTATATGGGAGAAGGCGTAAAGCCTAACAATATCTATAAATTAATCATTGCCTATCTGCTTTGGAGTAAAACTAATTATAAAAAGTTTGAAGAATTCGACGGAATAAAGATCGCCGATATCCTTACAAAACTTAAAAAAAATACCGTTCCTACCAAAGCAATCGAACACTCTATTCCGGAGTGGCTTGCCGAAACGCTGCAAAAGGAATTGGGAGACCAGTGGGAAAAAGAGATGTATGCTCTGAATGAGCAGGCACCTACCGTCTTAAGAGCCAATTCTCTGAAGACAACTACAAGAGAGCTTATTTCTGATCTTTCCGATGAAAATATTGTCGCTCATCCTATTAAAAACTATCCTGATGCCGTTCAGCTGGAAGAAAAAAAGAATGTTTTTCTGACCACTGCGTTTAAAGAAGGATTATTTGAAGTTCAGGATGCTTCGTCACAAAAAATCGGGTATTTCCTTGATGTAAAAGAAGGACAGCGGGTTGTGGATGCCTGTGCAGGAGCGGGTGGTAAAACACTTCATTTAGCCGCTTTAATGGGAAATAAAGGACAGATCATCGCCTTGGACATTTTCGAATGGAAACTGGCAGAGCTGAAACGCCGTGCAAAAAGAGCCGGAGCTCACAACATTGAAACGCGCATGATCTCTGATAACAAAGTGATTAAAAGACTTCATGAGAAAGCAGACCGACTGCTGATCGATGCGCCATGTTCAGGCCTGGGAGTTTTGAAAAGAAACCCGGACAGCAAATGGAAGATCGACCAGGATTTTATCGACAGAATCAAAAAAGAGCAGCAGCAGATTCTTCAGGATTACTCGAAAATGCTTAAAAAAGGCGGACAAATGGTTTATGCAACATGCTCCATTCTTCCATCGGAAAATAACGAACAGGTTGAAGAGTTTATTAAGAACAATCCTGATTTCAGAATGATTAAAGAGGAAAAAGTAATGCCTAGCCAGGGCTACGACGGATTCTATATGGCTTTAATTGAAAGAGTTTCTTAGTATAACCATTTTTTATTAACAATATTACAGACTACTCTGCTTTCGGGGTAGTCTTTTATTTTCTTCCAGTTTAAAAGATTTATTCTGCTGGTGAGACTGCCAGGTCTGTGAACGACAGTTTAATTCTACAGCGCAGCTTCTTTACAAAAAACTGCACCCTTATCCTATCAAATTATTTAAAACTGACAAAGTTTGACTGTCTGTAAACTAAAAATTTATCTTTGTAAAAACGATTTTCTATTATGCATCAAAGAATTTTAATAAGTTTCTTTATTCTATTGTTCTATCTGAGTTCTGCACAGACTTATGAAGTTCAGTACACCAGTTCATACAACGGAAAAGTGGTGACCGGACAAACGCCTACCCTGGTGTGGGCCAACGAAAGAGAAAATTACATCCTTACTAATAAAATCAGGGAACAGAAGGCGGAGTATCCGTTCGAAATAATAAAAGTCGAGAAACCAGCCAATACTGTTATCTCTTTTGCATTTTTAAAACCGAATGAGATCATCTCGGCATCAGATACAGAATCGGTAGGAAAACAGACTTTCGAACTGACAGACGAAACAAAGAAAATCCTGGGCTATACCTGCAAAAAGGCGGTAACTAAAATTAATTCCAACACCATCGAAGTCTGGTATACCAAGGATCTGAAAATAAATGGCGGACCTTCTGCTCTTGGACAGAACCTGGGCTTCGTCCTTGAAATTGAAAGAAATAAAAATTCAGTGATTACTGCCACTTCGATCAGAAAAGTAAAAAAAACGGGTATAGAAAATTTATTGAAAGGATCCATCAGTCCCACTGATCAGTTAGGTTATAAAGACCTGCTATGGAAAAGCAGGTTTACAACATTAAAGATTTTTGACCATGAAACGGTTAACTTCTCGGACCAGTCAAAATCCGATGAGAACATAAAAAGATTTGCCAACGGAACCATCATTCTCAAAAAAATCAAATTTCCGAAGATCTCTGAGGGTGAGCTTATCTTTACCGAACTCAGACAACAATCTAATGGAGATGCTTATGACCGGACAGGAACCGTTTTTATTGTTCCGGAAAATACATCACAGTCTTTTTTTGACGGACTTGAAAAAGGAGCTAAGACACTTCCGGTATACGATAATGGAAACGGAAAACAGTATTATGGAATAACCGCTACAGAAAACTACAGTCCCGCCATTGAAATGATGCGCTTCTTTACGGCTTTTGGCATTAATAAGTTTAACCATATTCAGCTGAAAGATAAAAACTGGGAAAGTGTGAGCCCGTACCGTCAGGATATCACAGAGCTGAAACCGTCACTTTCTGAAAAAGAACTCTGGGTAGGCGTATTTATAGGAAATTACGATAAAGGCGGTCATCAGGTAAGTCTGGAAATCACGATCCATAAAAGTGATCAGACCGTCAGCAGAAACAATACGGTGATCCCTTTATTCAACAGCTTAAATATTATGGAAATGGCAGGACAGGACTATTCCACTATGTTCAATAGCGATAATGGTTTATCGGTAGATTTCACGTTAAAAAAAGATCTGAAAAATGCACAGCTGAGATATATCACAACAGGTCATGGCGGCTGGGAAAACGGAGACGAATTCATTCCTAAAACCAATTCTGTTTTTCTCGATGGAAAAATGGCTTATTCTTTTGTTCCCTGGAGGACAGACTGTGGCTCTTACCGTCTTTATAATCCAGCTTCAGGAAATTTCCCGGACGGGCTTTCATCATCAGACCTCAGCAGATCCAACTGGTGTCCCGGAACGGTTACCAACCCTAATTTCATCCCTCTCGGAGATCTCAAAGCAGGCAAACACCGTATTCAGATTAAAATTCCTCAGGGTCTGCCGGAAGGAACAAGCTTCAGTTCCTGGAATGTTTCGGGAGTACTTCTAGGGTCCGAATAAAACAAAACCTTCTCGCAAACTGAATTGCAAGAAGGTAAAAACACAAATGATGAAAAAAAATTATTTCGAACCACAAAGTAAAGCTAAAAATTTCAAATATTAATTATCATAGATTAATAAATTTTTAATTTTTATTTCGTATACATCTAATCATTTTGATTGTTGAACGAAAAAAATTAACTAAAAACCCATTTTTAACAAAGAATAATTAAAATTATACTACCAAATAATTAATTTGGTTAATTTTTTAAACTAAATTAAAATTTCTGTTGTTAATTTTAAACCACATGTATATTTTTGTTTAAAATAAATGATAATATGTGCGGAATTGTATGCTTGTTTGATGCCAAACAAAAAACAGAAATATTGAGACCTCAGGTTTTGGAAATGTCAAAGAAAATTCGCCACAGAGGGCCTGACTGGAGCGGCGTCTTTCAAAATGAAAAAATTATTTTCTCTCACGAAAGACTGGCTATTGTAGATCCTACTTCAGGAAAACAGCCCTTATTTTCTAAAGACGGTACTGTTGTTTTAGCAGTAAACGGAGAAATATATAACCACAGGGAATTAAAAGAGGAATTTCCGGATTATGAATTTCAGACGCAGTCGGACTGTGAAGTTATTCTGGCACTTTACGGGAAATACGGAAAAGATTTTATAGAGAAACTCAACGGCATTTTTGCCTTTTCACTCTATGACATCAAAAATGACCTTTATTTAATAGCCCGTGACCATATGGGAATCTGCCCTCTTTATCACGGCTGGGATAGAAACGGAAATTATTATGTCGCTTCAGAACTGAAAGCTCTGGAAGGAATCTGTAAAAAGATCGAAACCTTTTTACCCGGACATCTTGTGTACAGTAAAGATGGCAGCCAGCTCCAGAAGTGGTACACCAGAGACTGGGAGAGCTTTGACCATGTAAAAGATAATGAAACGGATATTTCAAAAATAAGAAAAGGACTGGAAGATGCTGTACACAGACAGTTGATGAGTGACGTCCCTTACGGTGTCCTGCTTTCCGGAGGGTTGGATTCTTCGGTTATTTCTGCCATCACAGCCAAGTTCGCAAGGCAGAGAATTGAAAGTGGAGACACACAGGAAGCCTGGTATCCAAGATTACACAGTTTTGCGGTAGGACTGGAAGGTTCCCCGGATCTGGCCGCCGCTCAGAAAGCAGCTGAACATATCGGTTCTGTTCACCATGAAGTTAACTTTACTGTTCAGGAAGGCCTGGATGCAATCCGTGATGTCATTTACCATCTGGAAACATATGATGTGACGACGATCAGGGCATCTACCCCAATGTATCTTTTAGCAAGAGTGATCAAATCCATGGGGATCAAAATGGTTCTTTCCGGCGAAGGATCCGATGAGCTTTTCGGCGGATATCTTTATTTCCATAAAGCACCGAACGCCATGGAATTTCACGATGAAACCGTAAGAAAACTGGGAAAACTTCATCTTTATGACTGCCTGAGAGCCAACAAAGCTTTAATGAGCTGGGGCATTGAAGGCCGTGTTCCTTTCCTGGATAAGGAATTTATGGATATTGCCATGACGGTGAACCCTAAGGACAAAATGATCAGTGCTTCTGAAGGAAAAATTGAAAAATGGGTCTTACGAAAGGCGTTTGAGGATGTACTTCCCGATTCTATCGTGTGGAGACAGAAAGAACAGTTTTCTGATGGCGTAGGGTATTCATGGATCGACACTTTAAAAGAGGTGGCTGAAAAAGAAGTTTCTGATGAGATGATGGCTCATGCAAAATTCAGATTCCCGGTAAATACTCCTCAGAATAAAGAAGAATACCGTTACCGTACAATTTTTGAAGAACACTTCCCGAGTGAAACTTCTGCTGCAACGGTACCTTCCGTACCATCCGTAGCCTGTTCCACTCCTATTGCCCTGGAATGGGATGAAGCTTTCAAAAAAATGAATGATCCAAGCGGAAGAGCGGTGAAAGTGCATGAGACTTCTTATGAATAGAAGTGATGAGTGATGAGTTTTGTATTGAGCCTCTACCCTCTTATTTCTGACTTCTCAGTCAAAATTTATTAATCCTGTAGTGATACAGGATTTTCTTTTGAATTAACGATAATAATATTGTCAGAATTTAACCGTTAATCAAAAATAATATCTAATAAATAATTATATTTGGAAAACGAAAATATCAACTATAAGAAAATGAGAAGAAACCTTACTATTTTATTTGCCTTATTATCTATATCCTTTGCTTTCGGACAGGGAAAGTATGGCAAATATCTTAATTCAAGAAAGCTTGCTTTATCCTATAAAAGTGTGAAGGATGCCGATAAAGATGATTATTATCAGCAGTACTACTGGCTGGTAAAAGCAGAGCAGTTAAAAACCTATCCTCACCTGAAGGATATAAAACCGGTGGTTTTATACGAATTTGTAAAGAAGGTAAATCCTCAGAATCCGACTAAAACATTGGATGAACGTGGAAAAGAACTCAGAAAGACAGCAGAATTATCTTTAGACCAATATTTTAAAAATAAAAATTTTGAGAATAATTCTGTCCTGATGTATAATCTTGAAACCTATGTAGATCCTTCTAAAGGTCAGTATTACACAAAAGTAGACGCTGAAAAAATAAAAGAGCTGGTTCCTAAAGAACTGTTTGCTTTCAACTCGAATAACAGAAACTCCGGTGAAGATAAAACCTATTACCTGTGGATTGACAAGAAAAAAGACGGTTTTCATATTGTAGATATTATTCCTAATGAGAAAGACAATAAAGATTTCTACGCCAGAGTAAAGCAATATCTTCCGAACTATAAATTTTCCAAGTATGTACCTTCTGTAAAAAAAGGGAATAAAACGGATAAGACAGACGTTAATTTTTATTACATCATGCCGTTTGAGCAGAATACAGATAATATAGAATATAAAACAGAAGACTTCAAAACGTTCTATCTGAGCCAGTACAGAAAAGCCGGTGATGAATGGAAAGGAGTGGAAAAATCCAGAAAATAAAACTTAAAAGTCCTGTGAAATTTCACAGGACTTTTTTAATTTTATAGAGATTTCTTTATCTAAGAGAATGGACTGTTTTTTGAACAGTAGTCTTTGAACTAAAAAAATCTGGAGTCTCTACGGTTTCAGTAAATGAAAAATGTCAGAAGTAATCTCACAACCCCCTTCAATTAAAAAAATTCTCCCGTTAATTCTAGCCACTGCCATCTTTATGCAGATGCTGGATTCGACGATCCTCAACACTTCCCTGCCTTCTATCGCGAGAGAACTGAACGAATCTCCGCTTAATATGCAGAATGCTATTATCAGCTATGTCTTGACATTAGCGGTATTTATGCCGGCAAGCGGATTTCTGGCAGACCGGTTCGGAACAAAAAAGGTCTTTATTTTTTCTTTAATTCTTTTCAGTCTGGGTTCACTGTTTTGTGCCATGTCCCAAAACCTTACCCATCTCGTTATTTCGCGGGTTATTCAGGGTGTGGGAGGAAGCTTGATGACCCCTGTGGGCAAGTTGGCATTAATAAAAACTTTTGATAAAAATGAATTACTGAAAGCCATGAATTACGCTATTATTCCTGCACTGATAGGTCCTGTTTTAGGTCCTTTGGTAGGAGGTTATATGGTAGATTATCTTTCATGGCACTGGATTTTTTTAATTAACATCCCCATTGGGATTCTCGGAATTGTTTTAGGATTAAAATTCATGCCTGACTATAAATCCGAAAATGTAGATTTCGACTTAAAAGGTTTTCTGATCTTTGCTGCTGCCTCCCTCCTGCTTTCTGTTTCGCTGGAGCTTTTCGGCGATCTTCAGAATACCACACCTGTTTTGGTGATCTTCATTTTAGGCTTTCTTTTTATGTATTATTATTACCGGCACGCCAAAAGAGATAAAAGTCCTATTTTCCCCCTGAACTTATTCCAGGTGAGAACCTTCCGGGTAGGGATCGTAGGAAATCTGGCCACCAGATTAGGAATCAGTGCAGTTCCTTTATTGCTGCCGCTGATGATTCAGATTGCGTATAAACAGTCGGCGGTAACTTCGGGATGGATTATTGCCCCGATGGCCATCACAGCAATGTTCGGAAAATCTTACGTCATTAAAATCCTGGATAAATTCGGATACCGGCAGACCTTAATGACCAATACTTTCATCATCGGGACTTTGATCTGTCTTCTTGCCATTCCTGACATCCATACTTCTTTGTACTGGTTTATCCCAATTATTGCTGTTTTAGGCTTTTTCAACTCGATTCAGTTTACTTCCATGAATACCATTTCCATTGCTGATCTGAGAAACTTCCAGACCAGCAGCGGAAACTCCCTTTTAGCCGTAAATCAACAGCTTGCTATCGGTTTCGGAATTGCTTTCGGGCTCATTGTCCTGAAAATATTCGAAAATTCAGATTTTGTCAACGGGGAAGTTCATAACGCGTTCAGAGGCACATTCCTTACTGTGGGCATTTTAACGATTCTTTCCGGATTTGTATTCAGAAGACTTCATATTTCTGACGGTAAGAATATGCAGTCTAAGGAGGAATAAGAGTGATGAGTGATAAGTCTGGGTATCATTGATCACAAAAATTTCTGATCATACTTCCCTTTCTATTTGTATATGGAACGCCAGAAATGGGTTTCAGGTCAATACAAGTTATTAGTTCATTCCTTAATTATCACAGATCAATGCACCTGATTTTCAGGTGCCGTAAGTTTGTTTCATAAATACACACTGTTATGACAACGAAAAAAGTAGAAAAGATAATATCTCCAAAACCCGCTCATTTTGTGGGTGACGGTTTTAGAGTTCATAATTTTATTCCGGGGGTTCATGGATTGGATATGAAAAGAATGGATCCTTTCATCATGCTTGATTATAATTCAAAATTTCATTTTAACGGAACAGATCAGCCAAGAGGGGTCGGCGTCCATCCTCACCGTGGTTTCGAAACCGTAACCATAGCTTATCAGGGTCGTGTTCAGCATCATGACAGTGCGGGCGGCGGCGGAATTATCGGTGAAGGCGATGTTCAGTGGATGACTGCTGCGAAAGGTGTTCTTCACAAGGAATATCACGAGACGGAGTGGGCTAAAACGGGCGGAATCTTTCAGATGGTTCAGCTTTGGGTCAACCTGCCTTCCGTGTATAAGATGAGCTGTCCGAAGTACCAGGCTATCAAAAATTCGGATATGAGAAAAATTGATCTTGCCGAAAATGGCTTTATCGAATTAATTTCCGGTCAGTATCGGGATCAAAAAGGTCCGGCCTTTACTTTCAGCCCGGTTCATATGATGAATGCAAAACTGAAAAAGGGAGGAAAAGCAGATTTTAGTTTTCCCGAAAATTTTAATACAGCAGCCCTGATCATAGAAGGGAATGTTATCATCAACGGAGAAGAGATGGCTCCTGTGAATAATTTCGTTTTATTTAAAAATGAAGGAGAGCTGTTTACCATTGAAGCTACAGAAGATTCGGTGATCTTAATCATCAGCGGAATGCCATTGGAAGAACCTATTTATCCACATGGTCCATTTGTCATGAATTCCAGAGAGGAGATCATGCAGGCCTTTGAAGATTACAATCTGGGAAGATTCGGATATCTGGCAGAATAAGATCAAATTTCACTTATTTCTTTTTCTTAATTTTATATGATGGTCTTCGGGTAATTTCTACAAAGGCCGGATGTTAGTATCACCACCATGATCAGGACTGAAATGACGTTCCTGAAGAAGACAAAGCATAACAAAAAAATATAATGATGAAACCGGAATTTGAGAATATTCCTTTAACAAAGACAGAAAACCGATTTGAAATCGAGTTCAACGGACATTCTGCCTTCATCGATTACCGTGAAATGGGAAGTCAGATCGCTTTAAATCATACTGAGGCAGATCTACTGATCTCAGGAACAGGCGCCGCTGCTGCAGTGGTGGAAAAAACCCTCCAGTATATCGGAGATCATCATAGGAAGGCACTTCCTTTCTGCCCGTACATTATCTCATTCATTAAAAAAAATCCCGAATGGAAACGTGTTGTCGATGAAAGGTTTCACGGATACGATCAACTTTAAATTTCATTAAAGTGTGACACATCGCAGAAAATTTAATTACATTAGCTTAGACAAAATTTTAAAATCATATTATAGATCATGTCAAATATAGGACTTATCATTGAAGAGAAATCAGCAGATATAGGAAACTTCCTGGTGGGCAGATTATTGCCCTTCCGTGAAAAAAGAGCTGTTGGGCCCTTCGTCTTCATCGACCATATGGGCCCTTCAGAACTGAAAGATTATCAGAATCTTGATGTTCCTCCGCATCCTCATATAGGACTTTCAACATTAACCTATCTCCTGGAAGGATCGATATTTCACAGAGACAGCATCGGCAGTGCTCTTGAAATCAAGCCGGGAGCCGTCAACTGGATGACAGCCGGAAAAGGGGTTGTCCATTCGGAGAGAACTCCTGAATATCTGAGACATTCTGAAAAAAGGCTTCACGGATTTCAGATCTGGGTAGGACTTCCGAAACATCTGGAACAGTCTGAGCCGACTTTTCACCATATCGAAGCCCACGAAATCCCGGTTTGGGAAGAAGATGGGATACAATATAAATTAATTGCAGGCGAAGCATTCGGAAAAAAATCTCCGGTTCCTGTTCACAGTCCGTTGTTTTTTATTGAGATTAAAACAAAAGACGCTAAAAAAATCAGCATCGGAAAAGACCTGTATGGCGAAGCGGCCATGTATGTTTTAGACGGAACTGTTACTACGGAAGGAAATACGTATGGCTCCAAACAATTAATGATCGCCAAAGACACCAAACTGTGTGAATTTGATATGAGCGAAAACGGGACCGTTTATCTTTTTGGCGGTGAACCTTTCGATGAAGAACGTTTTATTTTCTGGAATTTTGTAAATTCAGACAGAGAAATGATCGAGCAGGCAAAAGTAAACTGGAATGACCAGAATCACGATGCTTTCCCTCTTGTTCCGGGAGACGAAGAGGACTATGTTCCGCTACCGAAAGCCATTTTAAACAGAAAACCTTAGGCATTACAAATATAAAAAAGATGAAAATATTAGCATTTGCAGGAAGCACCTCTTCTACCTCTATTAACAGGGAACTGGTAAAATTTGTTTTAAAAGATTTTCAGGATGATGAAATTAATTTAATCGATCTGAATGATTTCGACATGCCCGTTTTTTCTGTAGACCGCGAAAAGAAAGGTTTTCCGGATGAAGCTCATGATTTCCTTAGAGTGATCGGGGAATGCGATGTGATCATATGCTCCCTGGCCGAGCACAACAGGTCTTACAGTGCGGCATTTAAAAATGTATTCGACTGGGCATCAAGAATTGACGTTAAGGTTTTCCAAAATAAACCGATGCTACTATTATCTACCTCACCGGGAGGCTATGGCGGCGGAAATGTAATGAATACCGCGAAAACATTTTTTCCCCAGTTCGGCGCCGATATTAAAGATACTTTTTCCCTGCCTAAATTTTATGAAAATTTTGATTTTGAAAGCGGTGTCATCAATCCTGACCTGCTGAAGGAACTGAAAGATAAGATCGGGAACTTTAAAAATAAAATTAAAACCGAAAAATAATTATATCGACTACAATGGCAGTAACCGTAAAAGCAAGTTTAGGAAAAGAAAAGTACTATACACAAGTGATCGCAGGTGAAAATACCCTGATAACCGACGAGCCCGTCGACAAAGGTGGACAGAATAAAGGATTCAACCCGTTTGAGATCCTGGCAACCTCGCTGGCAAGCTGCACTGCAGCGACATTGAGAATGTATATCGACCGGAAAGAATGGGAGGTGGAAAAAATAGATGTGGAAGTGGAACTTGAAAATTTTCCGTTAACAAAACTTGCTGTTTTCAAAAGAAACATTAGCTTTGAAGGAACGAATCTTGATGAGGAAAAGATGAAGAGGCTTCGTACGATTGCGGATGCATGCCCGATCCATAAAATCTTAACAAACGAAATAGAAATTCAAACCAAATTTTCATAATATGACAGAAGTAAAACAAAACAATGACGAGAAACACGGAAGTTTTGAAGCTTTCATAGACGGAACCCGTGCAGGATTAATGACTTATACCTGGGCCGGAGAGGAGCGATTTATTATAGACCATACGGAAGTAGGTGAAGAATATAACGGGAAAGGCGTTGGCAAAGAAATGCTTTTAGCGGCTGTAGATTTTGCAAGAAAAAACGGGAAAACGATTATTCCGCTTTGTCCTTTCGCGAAAGCCACCTTCCAGAAGCATGAGGAGCTCCAGGATGTCTTAGTAAATCAGGCTCAGGCTTAGATTTACACAAGATAAAGGATGTAAAAGCTTACGCTGAATTTTATATTGAGTCCAACAGGTTCAGCATAACATCTTTAATACACGCTGGTTTTTATTAAAACAAAATTTATATCGTGGTCCTGTCTGCCTTACTTAAGCATTTCAGACACAAAATACAAACCTTTCGGAATACAGATCCGGAAGGTTTTTTCTTTTTTGAACAGAACAGAAAAAAACTATATTTGTAAAATTTTAATCGAATAAATATGTCTCCAATTGTATTATTATCCATTATTATCATCTATTTCGCATTGCTGCTCTGGGTGGCTTACAGAACCGGAAAAGGAAGTGATAATGAAAGTTTCTTTATCGGAAACCGTAAAAGCAATTGGATGCTTGTTGCCTTCGGAATGATCGGAACCTCCCTGTCAGGAGTTACTTTCGTAAGTGTCCCGGGAGCGGTGGGAAATGATAAGTTTGGCTATCTCCAGATAACTTTAGGCTATCTCATCGGGTATATCATTATTGCTTATGTGCTCCTTCCCTTGTATTACCGGTTAAAGCTGACATCCATTTACGGCTATCTTCAGCAGAGAATGGGACAGCTCTCCTATAAGTCGGGAGCCTGGATTTTTATTGTTTCAAGACTGGTAGGTGCCACAGCGAGATTATACCTTGTCGTGAATATTTTACAGATTACCATTTTAGACAGTCTGGGAGTTCCGTTTATCGTGACCACACTCATTATTTTAGCAATGATCATCCTTTACACTTACGAAGGCGGTGTAAAGACCATTGTCTGGACCGACACCCTGCAGACTTCCTGTATGCTTTTGGGATTGATTATCTGTACTGTTTATATGCTGAATCATCTAGGGTTGAATGTTGGAGAAAGCTTAACCGCCATGAATGAAAAAGGATACACTAAAATCTTTGATTTTGATCCACATCAAAAAAGTTTCTTTCTCAAACAGATATTGGCCGGAGCTTTTATTACGATTACCATGACCGGAATAGATCAGGAAATGATGCAGAAAAGCTTATCGGTTACCAGGCTGAAAGATTCGCAAAAAAATATGGTAACCCTGGGATTTATCCTGCTTGGCGTAATTTCCCTGTTCCTTTATATGGGTGGTCTTCTGCATCTTTACGGTGCTGAAGAACAGGTAACAAGTGCAGGAGATCAGCTTTTTCCTGATATTGCACTAAATCATATGCCACCGTTTATTTCCATTATCTTTATCATTGCTTTAATTTCGGCTCTGTTTCCCAGCGCAGACGGTGCCATGACTGCTCTTACCTCTTCTTTATGTATCGATGTTTTCGGAATGAAGGAAAGAAAAGAATGGGATGAAAAGAAAAAGGAAAGATTCAGAAAAAATGTGCATCTGATCGTAGCATTTTCTTTCCTGATTATGGTTGTTATTTTTAAACTCATCAACGATAATTCCATGATCGGGCTGATCCTGAAACTGGCAGGTTTTACATACGGACCTCTATTAGGACTTTTTGCTTTCGGGATTTTTACGAAATACAAAGTGGAGGATAAACTGGTGCCTTTCGTCTGCATCGCCTCTCCTATCGCTTCTTATTTTATCGATAAATATCAGGAAATTATTTTCGGAGAATTTAAAATCGGTTTAGAACTTTTAATCATCAACGGATTCCTAACATTTATAGGACTCTGGCTGATCAGAAAAAGATAATTTTACATTTTATCTGAAATAAATTAGTATCATATTAATCATACCAATTCAAAATCCGGGTTTTCAATCCGGATTTTTGCATTTCCGTAAGCCGGCAAAAAATTGTAAATTCGCATGCAAATAAATCTTATAAAATGAGTAAAAGTATCGAAGAGTTAAAATCTCTTACTACGCAAATCAGAAGAGACATTTTAAGAATGGTTCATGCTGTAAATTCCGGTCACCCGGGTGGAAGTTTAGGTTGTACGGAATACTTCACAGCCCTTTACGGAAAGGTCATGAACTATAATCTTCCTTTCACAATGGAGGGTAAAAATGAGGATCATTTCTATCTTTCGAACGGACACATTTCTCCGGTTTACTATTCTACTTTAGCGAGATTCAACTTTTTCCCGGTAGATGAGTTGCGAACTTTCAGAAAATTAGATTCAAGATTGCAGGGTCACCCTACTACTCACGAAGGGCTTGAGGGAATCAGAATTGCTTCAGGATCTCTTGGACAGGGTCTTTCTGTAGCATTAGGTGTTGCACAGGGCAAAAAATTAGACGGTGACGATTCTTTGGTATACACCCTTCACGGAGACGGTGAGCTGCAGGAAGGTCAGGTTTGGGAAGCCTTTATGTATGCGGCTGCTAAAAAAGTGGATAATATCATTTCAACCATTGACTACAACGGTCGTCAGATCGACGGAGATACCGATGATGTATTGAGTTTAGGAAATCTTCATGCAAAACTGGAAGCCTTCGGATGGACTGTTCTTGAAGAGAAAAACGGTAATGATCTTGAAGCGGTGATTGCTATTCTGGAAAAAGCAAAAACAGAAACGGGCAAAGAAAAACCTGTCGTTATCATCCTGCATACAGAAATGGGCTTCGGAATAGATTATATGATGGGAAGCCATGCATGGCACGGAAAAGCTCCGAATGATGAGCAATTAGATACTGCATTCAAACAATTATACTTAGAAGCTCCGGCTGATTACTAATATCTTATCAGATTTATTCAGTTACCATGAAAAAGTTTTTATTGATCTTTTTATTTTTCAGTTTTTTTTCCGGGATTTCCCAGGAAAAGAAAATCTATTTCGACAAAGAAATTGATTATAAAGTCATTGATAAAAACAAGTCTGATGGTTTCCTGAAGACCTATACCGGCAAAAACGGAGAATTTCTGACTAAGATGGCGCTTAAAAACCTGCCTGTCTATTTCTTTACAGACAGGATCGGAACGTCTGCGGTAGATCTGGTCATGAATAACCGTCTCGAAAGTTCAGACCTTTTAATTTCATCTTTGTATTACGGGTTCAGCGGGTATTCACGAGATAAGAAAGACTATTATCTTGAAAGTAAGAAATTAGATACCCGAGAAACGCTATTGGGCATTTCCTGTTCTCATTATTTGCTTACTCTTAAACGGAAAGACCGTGACGAAGGAAAGGAATCTTTTAAAGTCTGTATTGATGATCATTCGGCATATAACAATATTCCTGTTCTTAGCGGACTCATCAGTTTTTTTGATAAGAGTATAAAACTAAAAAGTTCAGGGGTAAAAGGACTCATTTTAAAAGGCGGTCCTGAAAAGACCTATGATACAGAATATTTTGTAGCTACTTCGATAAAAGATTCCAAAGACTTTGTGTATTTTGATCATCTGAAAACGATGATGAGCCAACAGAGAAAACAGGATTCTATCATGCTGGCTCAGCAGAGACAGGAAGAGGAATATAGTAATATGAAAACAGATTCGGTAGTGTATGCTGATTCTGCATTTGTAGATGTAGATACTGCGGCTGCTTTTGCAGATCCTGTACCTGATACTCATGTTGATTCTTATATGCCGGATTATGTTTCTGAATACAAAAATGTTCAGAGCGGACCTTCTGACCTGGCCATTCATAATGTGATCAATAAAAATCTTTTGAAAGGCATCCCGAAACACTGTAAGAATTTCGAAACCGAGCTGCCTTCTTTCAGTAATAAGGAGCTGGGCGGTCATTTGAAAAATTATGTCGGTCAGATATGTGACCTGTATCTCACCCAGGCAGATAACCATTCGGTAGGAATCAAAATCACATTGGATGAAATACGGAGGGAAGTTCTGTACCTTAATGAAATTCAGGGGAAACTAGATCAATCTGATAAAAAGAAATTAAACACTTATTTAAAAAATCTCGATTAAAAATTAAAAAATGAAATATACATATACAGAAAAAAAGGACACACGTTCAGGATTCGGAGCCGGATTAGCTGAGCTTGCTGATAAAAATCCTAATGTTGTAGCTCTTTGTGCAGACCTTATCGGTTCTCTGAAAATGGAGAAATTCATTGAAAAAGCTCCGGAAAGATTTTTCCAGGTAGGTATCGCAGAAGCGAATATGATCGGACTTGCCGCAGGTCTTAGCATTACGGGAAAAATTCCATTTACGGGAACGTTCGCCAACTTCTCTACTTCAAGAGTATATGACCAGATCCGTCAGTCTGTTGCCTACTCCGGTAAAAATGTAAAGATCTGTGCCTCTCACGCAGGACTTACCTTAGGGGAAGACGGAGCAACACACCAGGTACTGGAAGACATCGGTATGATGAAAATGCTTCCCGGGATGACCGTTATTAATCCTTGTGATTATAACCAGACAAAAGCTGCTACCATCGCGATTGCTGATTACGAAGGTCCTGTATATTTAAGATTTGGAAGACCTACAGTTCCGGTTTTCATTCCTGAAGATATGCCTTTCGAAATCGGTAAGGGAATTCTTTTACAGGAAGGTACGGATGTAACGATCGTTGCAACGGGTCACCTGGTTTGGGAATCTTTGGTTGCTGCTGACGAACTTGAAAAAGAAGGAATTTCCTGCGAGGTAATCAATATTCACACGATTAAGCCTCTTGACGAAGAAATCATCTTAAAATCGGTTGAAAAAACGGGCAAAATCGTAACGGCTGAAGAACACAACTATCTTGGTGGTTTGGGTGAATCTGTTGCAGGAATGCTTGCAAGAAAGAGACCGACAAGACAGGAATTCGTAGCGGTAAATGATTCTTTCGGGGAATCTGCAACCCCTGCTGAACTGATGAAAAAATATAAAATCGACGCTACTGCCGTGAAAGAAGCAGTGAAGAGAATTTTAGAAAAATAAAATATTCTTTTATCTGATATAAAGTAAAAGCATCCATTTTTTGGATGCTTTTTTTGTTATTTTAAATTGCAGATAAATATTTTACTACAATTCTATAAAAGAAGCACAAAACCCTGATTATCAATGTAAATTTATTTTTTTTTTCATATTTTTGAGAAAAACAAAATGCATGAAAAAAGCCACTTACGCAGACAGGCAAAAAGTTATTGACATATTATGTCAGGCTTTTATTGATGTCCTGATTCCAAATTATATGAAGGAATTTTTATTAACATTTAAAAATTTTGATAAATGTTAGTGTTAGGATTTCATTTTCTTACTTTTATTTATTGTTTGGTATTTTCAGCTTTAATTATAGTTGCCTCAATAAATTTAGCTATCAATTGGAAAAAAAGAGATCGACCCTATTACATTAGATTTCTAATCTTGATGATAGTTGCATTAATGTATAATATCAACGAAGACCTTTTTCCTGATACAAAATCATCAATAGATTGGATTGCACAGTATATTATTGCATATACTTCTGGCTTAATCTCCGCGGTTTACTTTTTATTTTATTTGCATCTAGAGTATCAGCTGAAATTCGTTAAAAGATTTGACTTGTTGTTAGTTGGTGCATTTTCTTTCTTAATTTTAATTTGTTCTTTCATAATTCCCTTGGCAATTACAAAATCACTTAATACAGCAAGGTACTTTTTCTTGTCAATCATTTTAGCCATTTTATTAGTAAATGTTTTGTCAGTATTAAAGGATAAATTTTTGAAATTGAGGTTATGTAAAAAAATAATTTTAAAAATTCATATATTAATAGGAATTTTTGGCTTTCTAAGTATAATATTGTTTCCGGTTACGATTTTAGCATCATCTGGAAATCAGTTTATTGTCCAGCTTTGTTATACTCTTGGATATTTAGCAATTTCAATTGATTATTTCCTATATCCGCTCCGTAAAAAAGAGATTAAGAAGAGTATTTCATTTGAAAAACTTTCTGCTAGAGAAACTGAGGTTTTAAAATTAATGCTACAAAATCCAAACTTGAAATATGCAGAAATCAGTGACCTATTAAATATTTCCCAAAAAACATTATCAACTCATCTTTCAAATATTTACAAGAAAATTGATATAAAAAGTAAAAAAGAAATTGAAGAAATGAGCAAGGTGTACAAACCATCAACATTAGAATAAATAACTTAATCAACTAATTAACCATCCTTAATTGCTATCCTTAGCAATTTAAGTAGAAGTTTAAGGGTAAAAAATTAAAGATTTAGGGATTCATAATTTTATGTTTGTATCGGAAACAAATGTTTGTTTTTGCTTCAATCAAAAATAAACTGCTGATCAGCAAAACTCCCATGCCAGGGATTATATGGCAAAAATTATTTCTAATTTTAAAATTTAAACAAATGAAAAAATTAAATGTTTCACAAATGGAAAATGTTCAGGGAAGTGGTTTATCTCCAAAATGTCTTGCTTCGATGGGACTTTCTGGTGTTGCAGGCGGTATGATTGCCGGACCTTGGGGTTATGCAATAGGAGCTGCCGGTGCTTATTTCTGGAATCCTGATTGTTAATATTTTAATACCATATTTATGAATAATACAATTGATAATATCTTAACTGGAATAAATTCGAAGTATAATCTAAAACTCAGCAATAAGAGTTCGCTTTACAGATTAGAAAATGCACTTTTTTGTATTAATCTGCAATTTTACGGTAATCATGTAACCTATTGGATTTATAATAAATATGGTATTATTTCTTCTTTTTTTATAAAGAAGAAAATTCAGGAAATACTTGATGAAATTGAAAAAGAATTCCTGTCTGAAAAGGTAAGCTTTAATAAACTGATCGTCAGTAATTTAATATGAATAACTTAATTTATTACTAAAGTTTAAAAATTGAAAAATTAAATAATTCACCTGTGGAGAATTCTGCTGATAATTGTATAGGTAGAGATCGTATCATTATTAGTACTGCTACTTGGTTTCAGGCACAGTTGAGGTATTAAAGCAGATTCAGATGGCGGAGCTATTGCCACGAGGAATGGAGTAATAGCAGCTATTAGTATGGATGTTTTTCTTAAAAAATATTTAAAATTAATGTTGGGTAGAAAGGTATTAAAATAATTGTTACCATATTGTTAGCTATGGTGTCGGCAATCATTATAATTAATTATTTCACATCCTTTTTGAATACTACCCAAAGAAGATTATGTACTACATCGGTAGTTGTATTATCGATGATATTAATAATCTTATTAAAGAAAAATGAAAAAGATCAATTTTGAGTTTTACTACAATTATGAATAAAATTATTAAACAAACAAAATACAAACATTCCCAAATCTTATTTTATTAACTGTAATGATCTATTTGATATGCAGGTATTTTTTCTTCAGAATGAAATTTTATCCTATTGAAAAGCTAATCGGTGAAGTATTATTCTTTCTGGTTATTCTATTAAAAGTATTACCTAAAAAAAATGATCAGTATAAAATTTGAAAAACTATAAAATTGTTGATGCAGTAGTAAAAAGCTGTATCATAAAACTTCATAAAAAGAGATATGTGTATCTGAAACACAAATAATATTTTGTCTATGCACATTAAAAATAAACTGCTGATCAGCAAATACCCATGCCAGGGATTATATGGCAAAAATTATTTCTAATTTTAAAATTTAAACAAATGAAAAAATTAAATGTTTCACAAATGGAAAATTTGCAAGGATCTTGGGGCAGAAGAGAATGGTGTCTGGTTGGTGCCGGCTTGGGGGTAGGCGTTGCAATAGCAACTGGACCAGGTGTAGTCGGTGCTTTAACAATTATGGCTTCGGCTGCTACTGCATTAGGATGTTAATGTAAAAGATCCGCTCTCACTACTATTGTGGGGCGGACTTTTATTTTTCGACTTCTCAAACCTATAAATGCTTCCTTATGCTATCTACAATTATTAAGCATTTTAATCTAATTTTAAATGGACAAAGAATATTTTATAAAAAAAACTAATAAAGTTAAAATTTTCAGTAGTGGAAAAGTAGCAATAATCATCTGCAATATGTCATTACACCTTTTTGCTACTGCGCTCTTTATTAATTCAAAGACGAGACAAGAAATTATATTATCTATTGTGACTATGTTTTTTATTAGCTCTTTTTTTTTAATAGTGATTATAAATGTCATATTGAAAAAATTAGTTTTTGATAATTATTACTTAAAAAAAGCAGGAAGTGGTTTGGCTGTAATAGAGGATGTTGCCAAAGAAACCGGTTTAATAATAAAAAAAATTGATGAAAGTATTTTTTATTCTTCTTATATACAAAAAATTGGATTCGATACTCCTATTAAGAAAGATGTATTCTTCATAATATACAATAATAGAATCTCACTAAACATTCAGAATAAAGAAGATTCAATTTTACTCTATACAAAAGATCCATTGGAAAAAGAGATCAGAAGAATAATTTCAAAAAATAGTCAAAGAGAACTTTCCAAATCTTAAATAAGCTCATACATTAACTAATTTACATAAATGAAAAATTTAATACTTTTCATAAGCATTATTCTATTCTATGTCATTTTGATTTATCTAGACAAAACATATATTACCACCTATTCCAAAATCACAGATTTTCTAGCTAAAGATTATCCAAGCGAAGTGGTGCAAAATTATTTGCAGAGCCAGAAGAAATGGGGATGGGTTAGCTACGCAGCTACACCTTTACTCATTGGATTAAAGGTTTTATTGGTCGCTTTTTGTCTCAATTTTATTAAGCTTTTAGATTTGCCGGGTTTAGATGATATCAAGTTCTCAGATCTTGTTCTTCTTGCATTAATAGGAGAATCTGTATTTATCATCGCAGGATTTTATAAGTTCGCCAATTTCTATTGGATCGATACGGATTATTCCATGGAAACTTTACAGACCTATTATCCTATTTCCCTGCTTAACTTGCGGAATTCCATTTCCACTGAAAAATGGCTGGCATATCCTTTACAACTAGTGAACCTGTTTGAGCTTTTCTACTGGGGAATTCTTGCCTGGGGGCTCTGGGAGCTTTCCGATAATAAGATAAGCTATTTTAAATCCTTTGGCCTGGTCGCTCTTACCTATGGAGTCGGACTCGTATTCTGGGTCGGCCTGGTTTCATTTTTTATCCTTAATGCCCAGTATTGACATGCTGAATCCTAAATATAGAGCGTATACGTTTCTCTTTATAGCTATTCTTAATGTAATGGTATAGGGGTATGGAATGGGCCTATGGTCTTACATAGGTGCGGGTGGCTTTCTGATCCTCGCTGTCATGCAGGTGGTGAAATATCATCAGGATAAAAAATAAAGGTCCCGGATAACCTTTAAAAAACTTAAGAAAAATGAAAAACAGGAAACTTTTAAAAATATTGGCTGCTGTTATCCCTATTTTACTGATTGGGATTATGGTTTATCTATATTTCAGCTTCCGGGAAAAGAAGGAAAAAACAGAAGCTTTGAAAAATGCTCCCGCATTTCATCTCACCACCATTTCCGGAACTTCCTTCTCTTCTGATGATATGGATGGCGCCGGAATTAAAGTACTGCTTTACTTCAGCCCAGGCTGCCATTTCTGTCAGGCAGAGGCCGAGGAGTTATCCAAAAAATATCAAAACTATAAAAATGTCCGGTGGATCTGGGTGGCCAGCGAGCCTTTGGATGAAATCAGGCAATTTGCCCGGCACTATCAGCTGGATAAAAAAGATCATATCTTCTGGTGTCACGATGAGCAAGCAGTACTCTACCGAAAACTGGGCATCAGCAGTATTCCTTATTTCCTGATTTATGACAGAAACAACCGCCTGATCAAAAGAAGTCCGGGCGCCGTAAAACTTGAAAAATTAATGAGCACCACTGATGAAAATAACTAAGCGGGTACAAAAAACATTTGCTCTTCAAAAAGATCTGACAGATTGTGGCGCAGGATGTCTGCAGTCTTTGGTGCGGTACTACGGCGGAGATATTTCACTGGAGATGCTCCGCGAAAAAAGCGGAACAGGCAAAACAGGGACCACCCTTCTCGGTTTATACCAGTGCGCCCTGGCTATAGGCTTTGATGCTGAAGGCTGCGAAGCGGATATAGAGGCGCTTATAAAACATGGGGAGCCTGTGATTTTACACGTTATCATAGACCAAAAATTTGAACATTATGTTATATGCTATTCTTGCCCTTTTAATGGAACTCATCAGTTTCTTATCGGAGATCCTGCCAGCGGCCTGAAGTACTGGACAGAAGAATATCTGGAAGAAGTCTGGCAGTCTAAGACCTGCCTCACTTTAAAGCCTAATGCCACGTTCCGGAAAAGAGATCAGGTAAACACAGAAAAGAGAAAATGGCTTAAAAGCCTTATCCGGGAAGATCAGGAAGCATTGTACAGTATTATATTCCTGGGAATTATTTTAAGTATACTAAGCTTGTCCATGTCCGTTTTTTCTCAAAAGCTTATAGACGACATTTTACCCGGGAGAAAAACAGCTCTTCTTATGTTAAGTATTTGCTTTCTGGGATTCGTGCTCTTTTCGAAAGTTATCATACAGGCATTAAGGGAATTATATATTATTAAACAGAGCAAAGCTTTCAACGAAAGAATCAATAAAAAGTTTTATGCTTCTCTTCTTTATCTTCCCAAAATGTTTTTCGACAGCAGGAGAATCGGGGACTTTGCAGCAAGGCTGAATGATATGCAGAGAATTCAGACGGTTATAAAACAACTGATCACCGGCACTGTAGTAGATTTTCTGAGCCTGCTTATCTCAATAGGATTTCTTTTCTTTTACTCATGGAAATTGGCATTCATCTGTATTGCTGTTTCACCGGTAATTTTTTACATTATTTTCAGTTTTAATACAAAAATTATAGAGGCTCAGAAAAACGTTATGCAGTCCTACAGTTCAAATGAAGCGAATTATATAGACAGCATCAGGGGAATAGAAGTGGTTAAAGGATTTTCGAAACAGGAACTGTTCATACAGAAAAACGAAACTGTTTTCAGCTTTTTTCAGACGAAAATTTTTGAATTGGGGAAACTTAATCTTTTTATTTCATTGTATTCCGGAACAGCACTGGTTATTTTTCTGCTGCTCATTATCGGTTTTTCCTCCTATCATGTCTTAAATAATGAGATTAAAATCGGTGAATTGATGGCCATTATAGGAATTTCAGGTTCACTGCTCTCCTCAGTGGCTAATCTGGCTTTAACCAGTATTCCGATACAGGAAGCTAAAGTGGCTTTTGACAGAATGTTTGAATATTCTTCGTTAGAAAAGGAAAAATTAGGCGGCGTGGAAATAGAAGACCTTATTTCTATTGATATCAGAAATATGGATTTCCGGTTCAATGGAAGAAGCAGACTGCTCAATCGCGTTTCTTTCTCATTGCAGAAAGGAAGCGTCACCTGTCTTCTGGGAGAAAGCGGAAGCGGTAAAACCACCTTAACTGAAATATTACAAAAAAATTATCTTCCGGAAAAAGGGGAACTTATAATCAATAGAGCTATCCGTCTGGAAGATGTTTCACTAAACAGCTGGCGCCGCTTAACCGGCATTGTTCCGCAGAACATACAGGTATTCAACGGAAATGTTCTGGAAAATATTATTCTTGACAGACATACAGATGAATTAAAATTACAGGAATTAGCTTCACTGGGTTTTGATAAGTTTATCCACACCTTACCACAGGGATTTTCAACGCTTGTAGGGGAAGAAGGAATTAACCTGTCCGGAGGGCAGAAACAACTGCTGGGATGGATGAGGGCCTTATACCATGATCCGCAGTTTTTAATATTAGATGAACCTACCTCTTCGTTAGACAAAGAAAATAAGGTATTTATTTACGGCTTAATACAAAAACTCAAATCAGAAAAAATCATTTTTGTCATCAGTCATAACCCTGAAGAAGTAAGAGAACTGTGTGATAAAGTTTTATTATTAGAGAATACCCGGATTTCTGAAGAATAATCAACAAATATTAATTTGCAGTCGGAAAGCTATTTACTTAAAAAACTTCCATTTTGGTATAATCGCCAGCATCCCGAATCCTGTAAACAGGAAAAGATTGGTAACATCCGTATACAGAAACGTGGATAAGTAATAGTTGTGCATAAAAAAGTGCAGCACGAGTAAAGCCGGAAATGTGAAGATCCCTATTTTTCTGTAAAAGAACATCAGTACCAGACTTACGATCATAAGGAAATCTATTGAAAAAATGATATAGAAATACCATCTGGGAATGTTAAGAAATTCATGCTGTAAATATTCATCGAAATCGATTCCCAGGCCCATAATCGTAAACAGCATTAAAGAAGCAAATGCCAAAATAAAGCCCCATCCTTTCTTAGGATCTTCGTCAAAATAACTGTATTCTTCCATAGGTACAAAAATAAAGAACTTATGAGAGATTTCATAAGTTCTTTTATATAATTCGTTTAAAATTTGAATTAAATAGAAATAGCGTTGATCAATCTATTCTTGTCACTTAGGTACTCTTCCATAGAAATCATACTTTCAGTTCTCATGACATCCTGAATATCATCTATTTGATAAATAATTCTTTTCGCATCTTCTGTATTTTTAGCTCTTACTTTACAGAAAATATTGTATTTTCCTGAAATTACACTTGCTTCAATTACATTAGGAATACTGGTTAACTCCTTCAGTACTTCCTGAGTACGGTTGGATTTTGTTAAAAGTATACCAATGAATGCTGTAAAATGGTAGTCTAATTTACCATAATCGATATTAAGAGATGATCCCAAAATAATACCTGCATCTTCCATCTTTTTCACTCTTACGTGAATTGTTCCAGCAGAAACATCCATCTGCTTAGCAATCTCTGTAAAAGGCATTCTTGTGTTCTCTACTAAGAAATCAAGAATTTTCTTGTCTATTTCGTCCAGTTGATAGTTCATATTAGTTAAATTACAATTTCCTTAAAAAATATAAGTATTTTTTGCAAATTTATAAAAAATTATTTAACTAAAAAAATTATATCAAATATTAACAATAATTAACACGGATGATAAAAATCATTAAAATATTCAGATTATTTACCCCCTGATTTTGTAGAATCTGTTTTTATTTCAGTTTTGGCATCTGCCTGTTTTTTATCTTTTCTCTTCTTTTTAAACAAAGAATTGAAGCTCTTGGTCCATACGATACCTCCACCATAGGCCTGATTAGCAGTTCCGTTTGACCCCGCACCATTCACCATACCGATATTGGAAGGCTTGGAATATCCTCTTAAGATCAAACCTCCGTCGTTCTTTTTAGAGATGTCGTACTCGATGGATCCTTCTCCGGAGAGGTAATTGGTTTCTGTATTTTCTGTTTTTGTTAAAGGAATTCCTAAACCGGTTTTTACTTTAATACGTGGTGAAAGGGCAAAACTTACTCCAGCATTGGCCCGGTCTCCTATATTGGAGTACTGATCTCCTTTTACGTAATTAAGGTCAATCTGAAATTCATTACTCATCGTATTAAGAACAGAACCCAGCTGCTTCAGCAGCATATTATACCCTGAAGATTCAGCGACACCGGCCACATCCACCTCTACTCCTCCGGTATTGGAAACGTTGAAACTATTCAGCAAAAGAATAGAGCCGAACTGCAGCACCTTTTCCCCATCCTGACTCATTTTTGCCGCAAGTGTTTCTTTAACCTGACTGGAAACATCCAGGGCAGAAACGTTAAGATCCACCTTTGGGTCGGTTAATGATTGGGTAATATTGGCCTGAAGCAGAATACTGATCGACTGCAGGCTTCCCATATTCAGGTACTCCCCTGCATTGGAGACCATTCTCACATAATTGGCGCTGATATCAAGAGCAGGCTTCATCGCATCGCCGTCCCAGCGGATACTGCTCCCTTTCTCTATCTGAAATGTTTTATTCAGAATAGCCTTTGAGACGAATGTCCCGTTATCGACTTTATAGGTACCGCCCATAGCAATGTTTCCCTGTCTGCTCATCTGGAATCTCAGGTCATCGGCCACTCCTTTTACCATAATATTCCCAACATCGTCTCCTACCAGAACATTTACGGTTGTCCCTTTATCAACATCAAGACTGAAGTCGAGATTCATATTCGCTCCCGTTTTTTTCTTTTCTTCAAGAGTAATTAATCCGTCTTTTCCTTCTTTCAGGAACCTCAGCATCTTAAATTCTTCCACATTTGACGTGGAACCGGAATTAAAGGTAAAGGTACTTCCATTCAGAGCTTTCATATTAGGTGTTGTTATACTTAAGCCCGAAACAGGTCCGTCCACATAAAGGTCGCCCTGGCCGTAAACCCTGCCCCAGAAAAGATCATAATCTTTCTGAGCCGTATTCAGCATCAGTAAATTGTCTGCTCTCATCACCAGGTTGACCCCCAAGGAAGAAATGGTTTCAAACTGGATGGCTCCGGAAATATTTCCTTTGGAATTTGTCCGTCCGTCATGCACTTCAATATTGTTGAGGATGGCCAGACCTTTCGTTAAAGGAATCACGGTATCATCAAAGGTGTAATCTACCCCTGTAAATAACAGTTTCAGACCGAAACCTTTCAGAGCGATATCACCACTGTAATCGAGATCACTGAACTTGCCCGTCACTTTAAGATCGCCTGTAGCCTTACCTCTTAAATTACCAAAAACAGTATGTACAAACTGCTGGGCAAAAGCAACATCAAAGTCTCTCATTTCAGCCGTCAGATCGATGGTAGGAGAAGCTGTATTGTTATTGATCGTTCCGATAACACTCAGGTTATTATTTCCGATAACGCCTGCAGACGTCACTTTGATATCGATATCATAAACATTTAAGGAAAAACCATTCGTTGCAGAAATGGTGATATTCCCCATGTCATTTCCATTCATTTCAATATCATCAATGGTCATATCCACCAAAGGCTGAAGTGTACTTTTATCCATTTTAATTTTTACACTACCGTTTGCCAGCCCTTTAATATTCATGGAATTTCCGCCAGGCTGCATTTCCAAAATTTTTTCAACTGAAAAATTATCAATATCGGCATCTACGTAAAAATCTTTTGCTGATTTAAACTGCGCATCTTTTATTAATAGCGCACTGTTATCCGAGTAAATGCGCAGGTTATGAATGTCAAAATCTGCGGTCTTCTTCCGGTAAGTAATAGAATGATCTAATTCCGTACTGGTATCAATAGCCCAGGTTACATTATTAAATTTCACCTCCGTAGGTTCAAATCTGAATACGTAATCCCCGACAGGATCGGTAGACTGATTCACATTAATGGCGTATTCTTTCAGATTACCACTCGTCTCATCTTCCGGATTGCCATGCTTAAATTTTGCAGCAAGGTGAAGGACGGAATTATTTTCGTTTCTGCCACTCAGGGTGATATCTTTTAGAATGTTCTGATTGTACTGTATCCTGTTTATTTTTGCATAAATCTGTTCATCGAGGTTCGCAGTATTTATTCTCACCATAACACTGTCGACCATCGCACTGTCTCTGGAGATATTTCCCCTGTCATTAATTTTATACTCAGGATTTGCTGCAGCGAGAGCCTTGTCTGCTTCTGTGATTTCCTCCTTTTGGGTCATCATATATTTTAAAGCAGCTGCATCCAGGTTCAGTATTAAATTATTTGAGTTCCCGTCATATCTTCCTTCTACTTTGGCTCCTTGCGGAATCTTCAGATCCGGCAGAAAATAACTTACCAGTCCCTGTTGAACATCAAAATTCATATCAAACTCCTGCCCTCTGTACAGTTTTCTCGGTGGCGGTCCTACCAGTATCTTACCGAATCCGTTCTGAACCATCCCGGATAAGTCTGCCAGGTTGTATCTCCCTGAAATTGTACCGTTAACGGCTCCGGGAGCATCCACATCGATCACTCGCTTCCCTGCTTCAATAAAAGTTTTAAGCTTAGCATTGGGAATACTGTATTTTTGATCAGCTGTTGCAAAATTGACATGATTGGCTTCGACATCCAAAACGAGATCATTAAGAGAAGACATGGACATTTTACCAACTACCTGACCACTTACGATCTGATTTCCGGGTTTGTCGGTAAAATAATTCATATTTAAATAGCTTACATCAGCATCCACATTCATTGAAATTCTTGACGTACTGAAATCGATCAGCCCCTTCACCGTGGCTTTTGCCTGTTCATCATTTACGGTAATAAGACCATTATATTTTTTATGATCCAGTAAACCATCCAGATTAAGGTTATTGATTTCCTTATTCATAATCTCGATACTTGAAATCTGGGATTTTGTCGTTATCCGCATGGTATTCACATCGAAACTCTGGCCATTGAGATCAAAATTTCCAGAAATCAGGCCTACCGATTTATTTTTTGTAATAACAGAAGTATTCAGGTCTCTCACCTCTACATAACCGCTGTATTTAGGAAGCGCCGTACTGTAATCTCTAAGAGAAAATCTGGTAATTTTTGCCTGCCCTATTCCGGTTATCAGGCTACCGCTTGGCACATCAACCTGTTGAGGAGTCACCCTTGCGGCTCCGTTATATTTTAACTTTCCGAAATCATCAGCAAAGTTCTTCATTTTTACCGAAATAAATGAAGGCATCATGGCTTTAAGATCCTTATAGGTGAAGTCTGTCGAAAGGCTGTTGGTCTCAATCAGGAAATTCCCCTTCAACAAATTGTCTACCTTCATGGTCCTGGTGGCAATATTCACGTCCGGATTCCGGATAAGAAAGTTATCAAGATGAAATTTATTAAGTGGACCTGTCATTTTTCCGGACACATTGAAAGGCTTACTGTTGTCCCAGTTGGTAACAAAATAACTGATATCATATCCGCTGAGCTGACTTCCTTGCTTAAGATCCATATCCCAGCGTACCCGGTCTGCAAAGTCTGCCCACGATCCGTTATTGAGATTGAATTTAATATTTCCCTGTAACAGGGTATGATCCGTATTTAAGGTCAGATCTTTCAGAGCCAGAAAATCCTGGGTCATCGAAAGCTCGGTTGAAAATGTATCTACCGTATGAGATTTCCCCCATCTTTTGGTGACGAAAGACATGTTATTGATCAGGGCAGAAATATTGGCTCCGTTCACCTTTACATTCGGAGCTTTTAAATTGAAATGGGTTGCCGTCAGCCATTTTCCGGCCTCTCCTGGTGAATTAAGGTTGACAATGGAAACTTTGGAATCAAGGATCTGAAGTCTGGAATTTAACTGAAAAGGCGGCTTACTCGGATCTCTTTTTTTTCCGCTGTCGAATAACTGGGTAAAACGGATAAAATTCGAAATACTGTCTCCTTTATAAGTAATGACTTTTACATCTGCATTTTTAAGGGTAAGAGAATTAAAACTTAAAGAGTTGTTCTTCCCGATATTGGTCGCCAGAGAAAACCAATCGGAATTGGCAATAAATTCCTTTGCGGTGATAAAATCGAGTCCTTTATAATCTTTAATTTTAAGGCCTTTAATTTTCACATTCCCAAAAAAATTAACCTCTACACTTTCCGTAGACATTTTTGCTTTGAAATCCCTGTTAACGATTTGCAGAGCCTGATTGGCTGCCCACTGTTTGGTAGCCGGAAGATTAATGATGATGACAACGGCAGTAACAATAAAAACGGCAAGCCAGAAGATAATCAGCAACAATTTGGCCCACCACGAATAGCTTGTCACATCTTTCACGGCCTGTTTCCCGAATTCTTCAGCCGTTTCTACCGGATGATGAATGGCATCTGAAGCCAGTTCAGATGCTCCCTTTACGGTATCCTTTACTACTCCTTCAGCATTTTCAACAGCTTTCTGTACCTGGTCACCCAGGTTTCCAGCTACTGATTTTTTGTTCTCATTCTCGTTATTATTCTCTAACTTTGCCATTATTATGAGCGACTCTATAATTTTAGGTATTGAATCGTCCTGCGACGATACATCAGCAGCTATCATCAAGGGAAATTCTATTCTGTCTAATATTGCAGCGAATCAGGCGATCCATAAAGAATATGGAGGCGTTGTTCCCGAGTTGGCTTCGCGTGCACATCAGCAAAATATCATCCCCGTTGTTGAAAAATCTTTAACTAAAGCAAATATACAACAAAATGCAATTTCTGCTATAGGATTTACACGCGGACCCGGACTTTTAGGATCACTGCTTGTAGGAACATCATTTGCTAAGTCTTTGGCAATGAGTCTGGATATTCCTTTAATTGAAGTAAACCACCTCCAGGCGCATATTTTAGCGCATTTCATTGAAGATGCAAATCCTATGCCGCCCAAATTCCCTTTTCTGTGCCTTACCGTAAGTGGCGGTCATACCATGATCGTATTGGTAAAGGATTATTTTGATATGGAAATCATTGGAAAAACTACCGATGATGCCGCGGGCGAAGCGTTTGACAAGATCGGAAAGATCTTTGACCTGGATTACCCGGCCGGCCCTATTATCGATAAACTGGCTGGAAATGGAAATCCTGACGCTTTTAAGTTTAATAAACCCAAACTTGAAAATTACGATTATTCTTTCAGTGGAGTAAAGACTTCTGTATTATATTTCATCCAGAAAGAGGTAAAAAGAGATCCTGATTTTATTAAAAGCAACTTAATTGATCTCTGTGCTTCGGTTCAGAAGACCATCGTTGAAATTCTGATGAATAAACTGGAAAAAGCGGCAAAGGATTTAGGAATCAGGGAAGTGGCGATTGCCGGTGGTGTTTCTGCCAATTCCGCGTTAAGAAAAGCGATGCAGGAAAATCATAAAAAACTCGGCTGGAACATTTATATTCCGAAATTTGAATATACAACCGATAATGCAGCGATGATCGCCATGGTGGCGCAGTTGAAATATGAAAGAGGTGAATTTACGGATTTGAGGACTTCTGCAACAGCTAAATACGATTTATGAAAATACTCTTAGAAGAAAAAATACTGGGGAAACATTCTAAAAAAAATTCCAAATATTACTGGATATTGGAAACAATTACGGGAAAAAATGAAAATTCGGAGTTTTCAGCTGACTATTTTCCCGCAAGTTCAGAAACCGGATATATTCAGAATATAAAAGAAGAAATTATTGAAAAAATAAATTCAGAGCATGTTTTCAGTTTCGCGTATGAACCTAAAGAAGGGGATTATCTTTCTATTAAAAACAATCTGAGAAAAAATGAATATCTGAATATGATTTTCATGAATAATGTCTGGGTTGAAGAAATTTATCTATGTTCTTACCGTGACTGCGAAGGTGATGTTTACACCACAATAAAAACCGGAGTAGCATTTTTAAGCGAGAACGAAATTACGTTTTAAAAACAATCGACTTTATGAAACTTTTTTACGGGGAAATATCTGATAACAAGGCAATGATTAACGAAGAAGAGCAGCAGCATATTGTAAAAGTTCTTCGCATGAAAACCGGAGAAGCCATTCACGTGACCGATGGAAGAGGCAATGTCGCTTCAGGAAAGCTGATTATTGAAGGTAAAAAAGCAAATATCGAAGTTTCCGGAATAAAGATGGGTTCACCGGGGTTTAACCCACGACTTCACATTGCTATTGCCCCTACCAAAAACATCGACAGAATTGAGTTCTTTGTAGAAAAGGCCGTAGAGATGGGAATTTCTGAAATCAGTATTATCATAACTGAAAAAACGGAGCGTAAAAATATTAATATTGACAAAATCAGAAAACAGGCTGTGGCCGCATCAAAGCAAAGCCTGAGATTTCATTTTCCGTTGATCAACGACGCTGTAAAACTCACCGATTTTCTGAAGAACACCGATCCCGAACATACGTTTGTTGCCCATTGCCATGAAAATTTAGAAAGAATTGATCTTAAGAGCATTCCTTCATGTGAACAACTTACTTTTTTAATAGGTCCCGAAGGTGATTTTTCCGAAAGGGAAATTGCATTTCTGGCAGAAAATCAGATCAAAGCAGTATCACTCGGAAATCAGAGACTGAGAACGGAGACTGCAGGTGTTTTTGTCGCAGCATGGAATTATTATCAGATGATATAAATAACACAAAGAGAAGGTTTGCAGGCCTTCTCTTTTTTTTCTTTCCGACTGATTATTTCCAGTCGATATTATTTTCTCTCAGGTATTTTTCGAAGATTTGTGGTCCGCTTCTCATAGAATTTACCGCCCAGATGATCTTCATTCTCAAAAGTTTTTCTTCATTTAACTTATAATCCAGATCAGATTTTAGAAGTTTCTGTTTCAATTCATACATACAAATGGAAGCCGCCACTGACACATTAAAGCTCCTGGTAAAGCCATACATGGGAATCGCCAGCGTTTCGTCTGCAAAGTCAAGAATTTCCTGAGAAACCCCTTCCATTTCAGTTCCGAAAACCAGAGCAATGGGCTCCGTAATTTCATATTCCGGAAGCATTTTCGCATTTTTTTCCAGTGAAACGGCCACGATCTTATATCCTCTGTCTTTAATTTTCTGAAAAGATTCCATGTTCCGGGGAAGCTTTTCAACCTCAACCCAGGTATCTGCTCCTTTTGTGACCCGGAGATTGGGCTCAAAGCTGTATTCTTCCTGCAAAGCCACCACTTTATGAAAACCGCATGCTTCCACAGAACGTACAATTGCTGCTGCATTTCTGAACTGATAGACATCTTCTACAACGGGAAGGATAAAATCAGAACTTTCCCGGGAGAAATGATGAATTTTTGCCAATCGTTCTTCGGTTAAAAACTGTTTTAAATATTCAAAAGTCTGTGCTAAATCTTTCATCTGATAATCATATATTTTTTCAGTAGACCGTGTTAACGCGCATCATGACAGCCTTAGTGCTGTAAAATTCTGTCATAAACGTTTCATTCATTTTCAAATCTTTGCAAATTAACGTAATTTTGAGGAATGAACCTGAACTGAGGTTCATTTTACTTTAATACAAACAGCTACATGAAACGAAAAGTACTGCTCATCTACACCGGAGGCACCATTGGTATGGAAAAGGATTATGAAACCGGAAGTCTCCGGGCTTTTGATTTTGGAAATATCTTCGAAAAAATGCCCGAAATGAAACTGATGGAGTGTGAAGTTTTCGTGCATCCCTTCGCAAAACCCCTTGACTCTTCAGATATGGGTCCGGAAGAATGGAAAATCATTGCTAATTACATCCACAAAAACTATAATCAGTATGATGGGTTTTTAATACTTCACGGCACAGATACGATGTCTTACACCGCTTCGGCACTGAGTTTTATGTTAAAAGGTCTTACAAAACCCGTTATTTTAACCGGTTCACAGCTCCCGATCGGTGATTTAAGAACGGACGCGAAGGAAAATCTTCTGACCAGCCTGTATTATGCGAGTTTATATGAGCAAAATGAGGCCGTAATTCAGGAGGTGGCGATTTATTTTGAATATAAATTACTGAGAGGCAACAGAACGCTGAAATATTCTGCAGAGTATTTTGATGCCTATTCAAGTCCTAACTACCCTATTCTTGGGCAATCGGGAGTACACTTGAATATTATTAAAGACAATCTTTACCGTTGTGATCCGCGAATCGAATTCCATGTAGATGAACATATTTGTGACAATGTTCTGTTCTGGAGGATCTTTCCGGGAATGAAACTGAATCATTTTAAAGAAATTCCCAGAATGAAAGTTCTTATTCTTCAGGTTTTCGGTTCAGGAACCATTTTCAGCAGTGAAAAGACGATAGAAATCCTACAGCAGATCAGAAACAACGGGACTGAAATCGTGGTGGTGAGTCAGTGTATTTCAGGCGGAATATCCTTCGGAAAATATGAAAACAGCAATATCTTTTCAAAAATCGGTGCTATCAGCGGAAAGGACATGACGGCTGAATGTGCCATTACCAAGGCCATGCATTTAATTGACAACCCAAACTACAGGGGAAGTTTTGCCGATAACTTCTCCAGAAGCTTATGTGGAGAAATATCTGATTAATTTTTGCCATAATAATTTGCTAATTCAAGAAATTACTGTATTTTTGCAATCTCAATTAGAAAGGTGTCCGAGTGGTTGAAGGAGCTACCCTGGAAAGGTAGTATACGGGTAACTGTATCGAGGGTTCGAATCCCTTCCTTTCTGCTGAAAATGAAAGTCTTAAGTTTTTTACTTAAGACTTTTTATTTTTATCATATGGTAATGTAGGAATTTCTGGCGAGCGGCTGTTTCAAATGGCAGAACTTTTCCTTCCGGCTTTTTACATTCTGTCAAATGTGTACTCAATCATTGTGCAGGTTAATTCTCTAATGACAATTTTGGCATATCTGTTATTCCACACCACCTTATATTTCTATATCGTATTTATTATCAAAAACTTAACATACTGAACAAGAATTAAAGCAATTTACTAAATTGCCTTTTGCCTGAAACAAACCTGTAATTTCCGGAATTACAGGTTTGTTATTGTATGGGTTTCTTATATTTATTATTCATGCAGGGTTCAGTCTTTTTAGACTTAATGAAAAATTAAAATCTGATCAGGGCAATGCTCAATTATACTACATATTACAATCTGAAAATAGTCAATGTATAGGTTCTTGCCACATTTCCGTTATTGGTAATGGTATACGTATTCGCAGCGGTCTTAACAAGTGTGTAATCAAACTGGGTAGCATTTCCTCCGTCACTACAACCTATCACATTCGCAAATTTAACGGCCCAACCTGCAGAGCTTCCGGGTACCGCTGCGGAATAGGTTGCAGTTCCAACTTTATCTCGTGCAACAGAATTTAAATATCCCAAGGCCATGTCAGACTGTACGAAAATAGAAATCATAGTTCTGCCGCATGCATTACCGGCTCTTAAAATCATCATCCCATTCGGAATATTAATGCCGGTAGGTATGGTAATGGTGCCGGTAGCTCCGGACAGTATTGATGTGCTGTTAACAGAGTAACTATATTTTTGCCTGGTAATATCACCGGTTGAGGCATCTCTTAAAAGAATATCAAAATCGGTTGGAACCTGGCGGATTAAATTGCTGATGCGCAGACTCTCATTCATTGCATCAATGTCCAATTTTCTCTGTGGGGTTGTCATTCCAATTCCTACGTTTCCTAATGAAGAAACCAAAAAATCATTAGACTGCTGTGTAGCTGACGGTATTCCTGAAGAAGGATTATCCTTTCCGCCATCAATATGAAATACACCTTGCGGATTTGTTGTATCAATGCTGATCTGCGAGAAAGATAATAATGGGAATAATATATAGAATAGTAAAAATAATTTTCTCATAATTTTATTTTATTATAAAATAAGATGAATGTTTATCCGTTTTTATTTGATAACGAAAATCACAGACGGAAAATGGTCAGAGTATAAGTTCGCGCCACATTTCCGTTATTTACAATTAAATAACTTGTTGCAGTTGGTTTTGATATAGTATAATCAAACTGAGTACTGTCGCCCGTATTACACGTTGCAGTATTGGGAAATGTTATGGACCATACTCCTGAACCATTTCCACTTGCCGGAACAGGTGCAATTGTACTGGTTGCCACTCTATCGCCGGCAATCGCTGTAGCATATCCCAGAGAAACATCAGAGTATATAAAGTTTGAAATCATATTGACTCCGCAGGTATTATTGGACTTTACAACCAGAAGCCCATTGGGAATCACGATATTCGAAGGTATAGACAACGTTCCGCTGGCACCAGGTTGAACTGTAATCGTTGCTGTATAATCATATCTTGTTGCCACAACATCACCATTGGCTGTATTAACCGTCAGAAAATCCCGGTCATCAGGAATTTGTTGAGGGAGATTTCTGATTCTCAAACTCGCATTGTTGGCATTAATATCAAGCTTTTTTTGCGGGGCTACAATTCCAATTCCTACATTTCCTGTAGAGGTCACAATGAAATCGTTAATTTGTGCAGTTGTAGGAGCACCCGTGGATGGGTTATCCTTAGCTCCGTCAACATGAAATACTCCCTGAGGGTTTGTCGTATTAATACCGACCTGTGCATAACTGAAGCTAAATGCGATCATACAAAAGAATGTAATACTTTTTTTCATTTTAATTATTTAGGATTAATCGTGTTTTATATAAGGAGGGATATTTATACAATATGATCAAAAAAGTCATACATATTGTACATTATTCACAAATATACTGTTTTTTCACTAACTAAATTCAATTAAATTTTATTCATATACAAGAAAGAGTTAATCATGTCACCTGTATTTTTTGGGTCATTCAGATTTAAAAAATCAAGTAAATGAGTAATTTCATAAACTGACGTATTAAGCCACTGGATAAAGGCTGCTTGGATTAATTGTATTGCTACGAAAAAGTGTACAAGTTATTTAGTATTTTAAAAATTGTTGCGTCAAGTTCTGACGTTGTGTTACATTACTTTTGTCTCAGTTAATTAACCGTCCCGTACAAGAATTCTTAACGACAATTATCAATTAAACCCATTACAAAATGATTTACACAGAAGTTTTTTTTCAACAGGAAGTACTTATCCAAACGATGATTTGGTGCAATTAGTCGATAGCTATACCCATGAAAATGTCAATTTTAAAAAAGTTGATATCTGGTATGATGGGTCTGCCATGGCGCCTAACAAGGCAGATGGTATTATTTACAGACAGAAAGGAAATGAATATTACGCAGATGTTGAGTGGCTTTCCAACAGGACCGTTTATGTTAAAAGATTCGGAGCCGTTGGAGACGGAGTAACCAATGATGCTCCTGCGATTCGAAGAATGATCAGTTTTCTTCCCGCAAGTGATTTTAGTGTTGTATTTGAAAATGCAACTTATTTACAAGGTGACGGAACTTATGAAAGGTATGGACTTGAAAAGGGTTTTTATTTCATGCCGGGTGATGGTATCGGAATAGGAATACCTATCTTTTTCAGTTTTGAAAATAAATCAGATTTTACTGTTTATGGCAATGGAGCACTTATAAAAGCGCATCAGCATAATGCTCCTATAATCAACGCACGGGGATTTGAATTTATCAGATGTCAAAATTTCAAAGTAATAAATCTCAACTATGACGGATCAAAAAATACCCGACAGCCTGATGGCGGAGATCCTTCGGAATATAACAACCAGTCCGGATTCAAAATCAGTTCATCTAAAAAATATGAATTTTCGGATTGTCGATCTGATAATACCTGTATGGACGGCTTCACCATTACTTCGGATGATCTCTTTAATCTTCATATAGAAAACTGGAATGAAGATGGAATCTTAAGAAACTGTCATGCAGATAACAGTTACAGACAGGGAATCTCTATTGTTAACAGTAAAAGGGTTAAAATATTAGGCGGTTCTTATACCAATACCGGCAAAACTTACGGAACATCTCCCAGAGACGGAATTGACATTGAGGAAGGAACTAAATCTATTTTCGGAAGGGGGAGCAGTGACGCTGTTGTAGAAGGCGTTTTACTTGAAGATAACTTAGGAGACGGCTTAGCGCTGCATGTAGGTACCCATGATGCTACTGTCACCCAGTGTATTTTTAAAAATAATGCTTTCGCGGTGGCTCCAGATGTGGGTGCTCTGAGTTGCAATAACACGATTTACAACAATAATTTTTATAACTCAAATATAAGATTAAGTGGCGGAGGCGAACATTTTTTCGGAAATAAAATTTATTTGACACCGAGTGCACCATTCCAATTTTCTATAGATTGTAAATACAAACATTATAAAAATAACAAATGCAGAGAAACACTGGTATATGATAATTACATTTCCCGTGATGCAGGAGAAGGTCCTATCACCGGAGATGTATTAGGAAACTTAACTATTGGAAATGAAAAACATGGATTGAAGGTATATAAAAATACGTTCCAAAATCTTGCTTCTAAAGGAAACTTTCTGTTCTTCTTTGCCGAGCAGGATCGACAGGTTGAGTTTTATGACAATACATTCCGTCATACAGATGACTTTATTCTTAATACCAATTTTAATCCTGCCAATGTTTATTATACTAATCTTGAGCCTTTTTTTAAGAAAGCATATAATAATAAGATCGAAATTCCCGGAATGGCCCCAATGGTCACTGTTGCCAATCGGACAAAGGGTGATAAGCTTGTAAAAAGTTTTACTGTCCAAAGGATTCCGTCCGGAAAATATATCGATCTTACTTTTGATGACCTCACTTCGGATTTTGCAGCGAGGGATCTTTATGTTAAAGTAACCACAAAAGGATATTGGTATGACAGTGATTTCACCAATATAAAAGAGGAAATTATTTCAGTTTCCAGTGTCAATCCACTGGGCTATACCGGAACATTAAATGATTTCAGAAAGCTACCTGTTTCTACAGGGGTATATATTAAGAATAATAAATCAACCATTACCTTCGGACAGAGTGATGATGATATGCTTACGAATAGTCTCTGGGACTTAGATATTGTTGTGGAAGTGCTGGGAAAATATACAGATGGTTTTCCTGTCAACATTTCAGATTATTACGACACAAACAACCAGGGCATGATTATTAATACTCCCATCACAAAATCACAAAACCAAACGGATTCTTCAGCTACAGACATAGCGGTTTTGCGCAATGATTTTAATAATTTACTGTTAAAACTTAAGACTTCAGGAGCCATGCTGAATTAAGTCAATATTTAATACCTAAACTCCCGGAAAACGTCCGGGAGCTTTTATTTATAAATATTCAATTTAACATAAAACCACCTGAACAATACTGATCAGGTGGTTTTGTCTGAAAATGCTGGCTAAAGATTTTCAAACGATATAATCTAGTTATGAATGTTGGTGCGTAATTAATTACAAATGGTCAGAAACTGGTGGCTCATCTGCACTTTGAATCTGGCATCGGATTTAAGTTTTGAATAGATACTGTACTCGGAGGCGTTTATCTCTTTCAGTTTGTGATCGATATATTCTGCAATATGAACGATTGCGAAAATAAAATCCCTGTACACTGCCATATCAACGTTCAGTCCGCATACCGGAAGATAGGCTTTCAAAAAAGGAATGGTTGACTGATGCTGATGGTAGCTGACACAATATCCGGCTCCTTCTCTGTGGGTGATGATCTGATGATCGTTAACGGAATCTAAAATACTTTTATGCTGACCGATTTTATTCCTGGAATAATGTCTGTTGATCTTGTCTAAAATATGTTGTGCGTATTCCATCATCGTAATGGTTTTCCATTCAAATAGATGGTTCATATTTTTTGTATTTTTGAAACGTTTACCGTTTTCATCTTCGCAGGATGTGCAGAATGCGATCCCGAGCTTATCATAATAGGGAAAAAAACAGTCTTTGATTTCGAGGGTAGCGTCTGCCATCAGCCTGTCATTTGTAAAATTATAATACACATAAGGGCTGTAAAGATTGGCAAGAGCCTTCAGATAATCGATTTCGCTGGCATTATGATATTCTTCAAACCATTTTTCAAGATCGTTATAATAGGCATTCTCGAATTCTTTAAAACTTAAATAAAACGGCAGTTCCATAACTTTGTCATTTTGATAGGACAAATCTAGGAGTGTAATGCGTCAAAACTTGACGCTTCAAAAATTATTTTTAAAATTTTAAAATTATTTTTTTTAAAATAAAAAAGGGAAATTTTTCTACAGATACATTTTACGATTCAATTCAGAACTTTAAAAAAAATTACTTTTTACTTTTTACTTTTTACTTTTTACTTATCATAATTCATCATCAGATACTCAAAATAATGAATCATCTTCAGGTAGTTTTCGATACTGATATATTCATTAGTGCTGTGGATCGACTGCTGCTCGGCATTATTGATCTTAACGGGCATAAACCTGTAGATATTTTTGCTTACGATCTGATATTTATAGGCATCGGTCCCACCAACGGTCAGATAAGGGGTAGCGATTGCAGAAGGATAAATCTCTTTAATCCCCGCTTCTATCAACCTGAATGCTTTTGTATTGGCGGCGGAGACCGCAGAGGCTTCTTTTGTTTGGTCGATTTCTTCAACTTCGACATCAAATCCCTCAGTGGCCTTTACAATATGCGCTTTTACCTCTTTTACCGTATTGCCCGGCAGGAGCCTGAAATTAGCTACAAATTCAACTTCTGGAGAAAGCACATTCGGCCCGTCGCTTCCCTTCATCATTGTAAGTGCAGTGGTCGTCCGTACCAGCGCATTCGTAGAATTATTTTTAGTCAGCTGTGATAAAAGCAAAGGCCTCAGCAGCCATTGATTGGAAATCGCAAGCCTGCTGACAAACGGCATCGAACCGCCGATATTATCAAAGAACTTTTTTATCAATGGTGTCATTATTGGTTTCATCTGATGATCTTCCAGCCGCTGCATAATGATGGCCGCTTTTCCGATCGCACTTTCTGCAGGAGGCATCGATGAATGACCGCCCAGTCCTTTAACCTTAATTTTCACAGAAAGAAAACCTTTTTCAGCACAGCCGATTACGGCTATATCAGATTGTATTCCTGCTACACTTCCCTTTGTTAAAATCAATCCGCCTTCATCGTAAACGGCATCGAAGCGTACTCCTTTTGTCTTAAAATCCGCAGCAATCTGTACGGCTCCTTTCTGTCCGCCTACCTCTTCATCAAAACCGAAAGCCAGATATATATCACGTTGCGGAACATGTTTATTTTTAATCAGGTTTGAAAGGGATTCCATTAAAGAAAAAAGCATTCCTTTCATATCGATCGTTCCTCTTCCATAAATTCTGCCATGGGCAACGGCGCCGGAAAAGGGCGCATAATCCCAGTCTTCCGCGACTTTTGAAACGGGAGGTAAAGCTTTATCATCGGGTCTGAAAACATTTTCCTCTTTTGATTGAATCTCCGCATCCCCGGGAGGAACAACATCCATATGAGAAAGAAATAAAATGGGATCCAGCGAGGGATCGCTTCCTTTCCATTTAAAAACCAGTCCGTAGGTATTGATCTCATAATGCTCTGTCTTCTGATAAATTTCGGGATACGATTTTTTTAAATATGCTTTAAAAATCTCAAACGTTGAATAATCAAAGTCCCCCAATTCTCCGACAGAAACCGTAGGAATTTTAATGCCTCCGGAAAGCCGTTGCACCGCAGAATCATTTTTTATCGGTTGCCAGCCTTTGACATCAGCAGCATTGTTTTTCTTAAAAGGATAGGTAAAGGTTTTGATTAAAACTACAACAATGAGAACGATAAGAATGCTGAGAAGCAGGAAGAGAATTTTTTTCATGGGATTGGGTTTAGTTTTTGTAAAGATAAAATAAAAGTCCGTCTCACTGAATAACTAGTGAGACGGATTATTATACTTGTCAAAATTCAAATTCCCTTTTGATTTGTGAATATAAACTGATGCTAAAAATTAACCTAAAAATAAATAATATGTTTCTCATAATATTTTATTTTTTTGATAAACTGTTCCAATAGATAGATGAGGCCCGGTCTAATCTTGACCAATAATTTTGAACTTTAACAGTAGCAGGATAGCGAAATAATTCGGAAACTGTACTTGCTCCATGTCTGCTATATGTATATGTCCAAGAATTTTAATATCAGGATTCCCTATTCTACCTTCCCATGAATAGGACTTCCTCAATGTGCTCCTTCATATCCGATCAATTAAGCCCTGTAAAATAAATTTTATAATCCAGATGCATTTTTGGATTTTTATATACATTTTCACACCCTGTTAAAACTTCTCTATTTATTGAAATGCTGTTTAATTTCTTCATACAACTTGTCACTCAATGTCATAAAATTCGGTAATATTTGGTTCAAAACATGAATAGTCAATTGATTTTCAGAATTTTTAAAATTAAAAAACCCTAGCAATTTCGCTAGGGTACTTTCATGAATTAATTATTTAATCTTATTAATAATAAATACATTAAAAAATATTAGTGACCAAGAAATTATAATAGTAAAAATAATCAGTATACCTTTTTTAATTTTATCGCCTTTGTTTTCATTGATCCATTGATCTCTCAAAAGAAAATATTTTTTTTTATATTTTTTTTTATTGTAAACAATAATTCCTACCATAATTATTAGAAAAAAAATCCATCCATATTTTATTTTTTCGCCCTGAAAAAATAATTCTTTAAAGAAAAGTAATATATTCACAATAATCCATCCTTGGACTGCTGATACACTTATTAAAGCTGTTGTAGCATCAGCTCCATCTCTATTATAATAAAATTTTGCTATTCTATAATAATGATAATCAAAAAAATTATTAATGTTCATAAATTAATCGTTTAGTTCACTAAAAATATTAAAATCTGTTCCCAATCTACTATTATCTATACCTGAAGCAATTCTATCTGTTATTGTTGTACCGGTAACAATACCCCACGTTAAGTCAGCGACACCATATACTATAGCTACTGGACCTGCATAGATGAGGGCAATACCTAATCCAACTTTGGCAACAGTTCCCCATCCTATTTTATTTTCAGAGTAGTCTTCACCAATACTAGCGACTACCCCTAAATATCCTAAATACTTACCTACTTGCCCTACAATTTTTAAATTTTTTGATACTTGTCTTAAAGTACTTATTGATCCCCCTTTCGCTCCTAGTTTTAAAAGACCCTCATACTTATTTAAATGAAGACCACCATATCCAATGAAAGCTGAAGTTGATACAAAATTACTTCTATCTGCATATGTTACACCTTCAATGAAATCCCCAAAAAAGCTAGGTTCATAATTGCTACTCATTGTCGATCTATGCATTTCTCCAATCTCACCCTCACCGTGAATGTCACCTGCAATATTATAAGTGGTTTGTCTCTTAATTCCTGTCCACCATATGGCCTCGCCATTACTAAAAGAAAGTGCTCCAATACTTCCTCCGTTTGCAAAATAATCAAACATAGACATGGCATCCTTTCCTGAAAAGGTATATCCGCCACCGCCGCCTTCATCAGGAGTTCTTCCCAGAAAAGACTGCTGATACTGTTTACCTGTAACAAAACCGGGTGTATGTCCGGAAACATCAATAGTACCATCATCATTAAACCACCTTCCGTCAAAATCCACCCTCGAAACCGGATTATTCGCGACATAACCATAAGGACTGGTTGTAATATACTGCTCCGATAACTGATCTATCCCGTTCCATTTTCCAAGATCCGGAAGATACTGTCTCCAGCCATAATCATAAAAGCAGGTTTCCTGTATTTCTTTACCTGCATATTTATAGTTAAAATAACTTCCCAGATTTCCTCTGTTGATCCCGCCGATATGATTCAATCCGAAAGGATAGTAATTATTGGTATCGGTTACCTGAAGAAAGCCTTCGCTATTTTTTGCAAAGCTTACCCTTGCATTTCCCAAATGGTCTTTGTACTGGTAAATATAACGATTTTCCTTAAAACTGTAGTAGCCTTCTGACGTAGGGACCAAATCCAGGGTCCACTGTGATTCCAGTGGTGCAGAATCCATCGGCGAAAAAGCTTCCTGTTCGTACGCAACACTTGTTCTGCACCATGTGCAGGAAGAAGATTCTATCATAGAATACTGGAAGCCATCCAGATAATCTGTCATATTTCTGGTCGCCGGATTTCCTTTATTTCCTCCTGTACTGTGTATTTTTCGGAGTTTAGTTCCGTCTGCTCGGTACAGATATTCCATTCCGAAATTGGTAACATTTCCAAAGGGGTTGGTCTGACTGATCGACATGATATTGGCAAGATTCAGAAAGTTGTATCCGATCTGTTGTATACCTTTATCTTTCATATTCAGCATATTGCCGTTCAGATCATAATCGATCGTATTGTTTCCTCCTTCGTACCCGGAATCGTTAAGTGCATTCTCAATCACTTTTGTCAGTTTATTTCCGTTATATTCATAGGTCAGATCATCTACCAGTGTCGCTGTAGGTCCAAAAATTAATAATCCATTTCTTTTCAGGGTTTTTATATTGCCATTGAGATCATAGGTCATACTTTCGTTATAATTATTACTATACGGAGCGGTGGTTGCAGGCTCGGTATAAATTCCGTCTTTCAGCCTGCCGAGACCGTCATAACTGTAAGTGTATCTTTTTATAACATCTTCTGTAGAAATCTTCCAGTCGATTTCAGTAATGCTTCCATTGTATTTTCCGGGAGCAATCTGTGAATATGAGGGACCGGTATACTTCATTTCGTAGCCGAAGAGCTTCCCGCTAAGGTTAGCGGGATCATTAATTTTAGTGATCCAGCCCTTGATATTGTAACGGTAGTCAATACTTTGCAAAGGAACAGCTGATGTTCCGCCTACTTTTTTATTGGTTAACTGAGAAAGCTCGTTATAGGTGTGATCTGCCAGCAATTCCTGTGGAAACTGGTCTACCTGATGGTAATGTTTCTTTAGCCTGTTTTGGGCATCATACTCAAAATTCTGAGTAATTGTTCTTTCGGTATCGGTATCTAATCTCTTATGTTTCGCCACCGACTTTTTGATTGCTCCCACAAAATCCAGATCAGTTTCCGTATTGGTATATCCTCCCAGATGATTAACGGTGTATGTGCCAATCGCTCTACCTTTCAGATCATAGTATATATAACTTTTTGTCCAGTGATCGTCTTCGATGTTTTTTAAAAGACTCATCACCTGAAGTCCTTTAGTACTGATGTTATTGCCGGTACTATTATCCGTGAGAACAGGTTTTCCTGATATTGTCCCGGGGAAAGGCGGATTAAAGCTGTAAGACGGGTAAGTGTCATAATAATTCACACTCAGCACTTTAAAATTGCCGGTAGGATAAGCGGCAGTATCAGAATAATATATCTGGGTGCCACTGTTACTGAAGCCTGAAGTGCTTCTCATTTCATTATTGGAACCATGTCCTTCTACTGCTGTTACCTGGGCTGTTCTACCTGGAGGACTGTCTAGAATACCTGTATAGACCGGGCGCGAAAACTGGTCATATTTGGTAAACATCCATTGTCCCTGTGCTCTCATATTGATGTCCTGGGACAAAACCAGTCTGTTCTGCTTATCGTAAACCATATATTCCCAGCCTTTTCCCGGAATCTTTTTCTCGACCAATCGGCTCCATGCATCATACCGATACTGATAGCAAAGATTATCTAACGTGGTATGATCCGTTAAACCCGATTTTGCTGCCAAAGGAGGAATACTGTAGGCCAGGTTCCCGTATTTATCGTAGACATAATGGGTATCTATGTTTTGGGAGCCGTCATTTCTCCTGATTAAGACCACCTGTCCTTTTTTATTTTTGAAACTTAAAGTAGTATTCCCGTCTTCATCGGTAATGGTAGATTTGAGTAAAGTATTCGGATCATAGGTTCCTGATAAGTTGAGAATACTGTTGGTTCTCCCCTCCGTCCAGCTTGTTGTTAGAACATATTTCTTAACCTCATCTGCTGTATTGGCAGCATAAGAAGAATTCACCGGATGAGATGCCCACTCATTTCCCACAGATTTCTGCTGTAGGACTTTATTTAAAGGAGAAGCTTCCAGTACTTTCTCTGCATAGATTTTTTCATTTCCATATACCGAATTAACGTTTGATAAAGGATCTGCATATATCGCACCGTCCAGCGCTGTAGTCTGAGGAATTGCCAGGTAGTCTCTCACCTGTCTTCCATAAGTATCATATTCCACGGGAACTACAATATCTTTTCCGTTGGGAGTGGATTTCAGTGATATATTTTGTTTCAGTCTTCCTAATCCATCAAAATATTGTACATTTTCTATCTTTTTAGAGCAGTCTTCTGTTAAACAGTTTTTTTCGTATATATAGTTTTTTGTCTGATCCAGCCCTGCCTGGCTGTAGGCATGCCCACTCATCCATAAACTGGCGATTAAAATTATTTTTCTCATTTTATTGGTTTTTATAATTATACTTATACTCCTTTATTGTCGCTCCGGTCATATCCAGGACTTTCAACAATCGGTTCTGATTGTCATATTGATAAGTCTCGCGGATTCCATTGGAGGAAGTAACGGTTGTAGCACCAATCAACGGATCATAAGTATAGGTGGTAATCTGAGTGTTCTGCAATGCCGGATTTTTTCTGAAGTTATCGAGTGCCAGAAGCAATGCTCCTTCATTGGCAGGGTTTTGGGCATCGGCATTAGAGGCATCTACAATAGCCTGCACGAATGCAGAAATCTGCGCATAGGTAGCTCCTTCTATTCTGGCTATCGGCTGGGTTTTATGATATCCGTAAACAATGCTGGTAGATAATCCTGCCGGAGAAGTTAACTGAACCGCATTTCCATTTTCATCATATAAATCGATGCTGCTTGATTTTGACATCCCGTCAATATTGGTCATGACCATAGAAGTAGGTAAGGTAGAATTTAAATTATTAAATTTTGTTTCTGTTCTGGATACCAGCTCCCCGTCTACTTTCTGTTCTGTTATTACCGGAAGACTTTTAATATGGGAACTGATCAGTTTTGGATATCCCGTTTCAGGGTAGGTTGTAAAGCTTTCCATCGCATTTCCGTCTACGACTTTCTTCGTGGATGCTACTTCAAAATTAAAAGCATTGAAATTCGTCTCCGAAGATTCTTCTATAGGCTGGCTGTTATCAAAATAAGTTCTGGAAGTATTGATTATTTTCTTTAACCAAGCTAACTTAGAGTAGCTTCCGGAAGAAAGGAAAAAATCTTTTGCTCCGGGAATAGGATCAAAAGTGTACTGGGTCTGTTCTGAAAGCAATAGCTTATTCTGGGCATCATATACTTCTTTTTTATCCAGCAGTCCGCTGCATGTAAAATTATAATAGGGCCAGAATGTTGTATTAAAGCCGTCTGCTGTGTAATCCTCTTTAGGAAAATCTTGTGGAATTTTATAATAGTATTTAGTATACCCGTTCCCGTCATCTGCGTTGGTGATTTTTACATTTTTATAAAGAATCTGTTGAGACGCATTGGGATCCATATCCGGCACCACCATATACCCGGAAGAAGCATTGGAATCGGTAAAACTCTTATAATCAAACTGAGTCATTTTTACAGGACTTATATCTGTCTTAGAATTGTAATATTTTATACTTCCGATTCTGATTCCTGATTTCACATAATTTTTAAAAGGCAGGGGAAGATGGGTTAATCCGAAAAAGCTTATCATTCCGTTGCCTCCGGAACCTCCGATCTGCAAAGTATATGTTCCAGGCCCTAGATTATATTCTCTTGTCGAATACGCTCCGGCGCCACAAGAGTTCCAGGGAACAATACTTTGGTCGGTATACTTTATCGTATAATCTACGTAAGGCGTCGCGCTTGTATCCCAGGTTGGCGGGAGGGGATATAATTGATCCGAACCCATGATAATAAAAATGCGGGTGCCTGTCGTTCCCTGCGGAATTGTAAAGGTATGGCTATTCGTCTGATGAGTATCATAGTCTATATTCATAAAATTGCCGTAATACTGGACTTCCTGATCGATCATCGTCTGGTTTGCCAGAATTGTACTGACGTAGGCCCGGTCTGTTCTGTTTTTGTAATAATCTCCTATTTCAAAATTATATTCTACAACGCCTCCTGAAGGATTTATGATTCTGTTTAAAACACCTCGGTGTCCTTGGGGTGTATAAGTTCCTGTCGTCGCAGGACAGGCTCCTCCTCCCGTACCCTGTTGTGGATTATCTGAGTATTCGAAAGAGGTGATTTCTATGACGGTATTATTTTTATCTAATTTTTTCACTCTGCTCAGTATCCTCTTATAGTCGGCATTATTATTGGTGATATCCTGAGAATATTGGTAAGAATAAAAAGAATATTCGAAACTGTATTGAGAGATGATATGATTGTAGTGATCTTTCAGAGCCACCTTCTGTACCTGGTAAGGATCGTTATAAGTATTTTCCATTGAAGAATCGTACAAATAGTCAAATTCTATTTTTCCGAATCCCGGAGAGGTAACTGTTTTAAGCTTACAGGTTTCATAAGAAACAATACTGGGAGCAAACTTTTTATATTTCACATCCTTCTGGTAGGTAAAACCGGCAATCTCTACATTATTCGCATCTATGATCCGGGTAAGAAAAAATGCCGAACGGTACACCCTTCCATCCAGCAGCATCATATTTCGTTCCTGGTTGCTCCTGCTGTAATCATTGAAAATGTATTGTATCCCTTTAGCATCAGTAATGGTAAAAGAATTGAAAATGAGTGTCGCAGTATTTGAGGTCTTCGTGTATTCAATTTTAAGTTGATTCGCTGTCAGATTGACTAGTTCAAAATTATTGGTGGCAAAATCCCTTACGATCCTGAATTTTCCGGAAGCTCCCGGAATATTATAATAGTAAATATCATCAAAATCATTTTTATAATAATCCTGCTGATTGGGATTATCATATAATTCATCAATATCATTAACGATACTTCTGGAAATGACTCCCCCCGAAAATAATGACCACCCTGTTCCTACCTGGCTTGCCGCTTCCTCTTGTGATACATTCAAAGGATTATATGACAATGATAGGTTCAAAGGGATCGTATTATTGATTGTTGGCAATTGCAATAAGGGGATGGTAATATCAGGAATTCCGGTCGCATTGGCATCTCCTCCGTTAGTATAGGTCGCCATAGAAGATACGGAAGGAACAGGCTTGGAAAAATCTCCGAAATTGATCTCATTCTGAGCCCATGCACATGAGGATACAATACCCATGCTTATACTGAGTATTTTAATTGTTTTATTCATATTTAGTTTTTACTTTTTAATCAGTTTAGCATTCGCTGTTTTATCCGTATCTGTTTTTATGACCACCAGGTAAGCACCCTGAATCAGCGGTTGTGTATTGATCTTGGTTACCTTATTTTTTGTTTTTAAACTCTGCAGCTGCCTTCCGCCCATATCATACACCATAATGTCCGCATCCTTAAAATCATAGCCAATTTCCACATACGCATAATCCGACACTGGGTTCGGGTAGATCTTAATATCCTGCTTTTCGATCAGCTGATCAATCTGCTGGTCTCCCAGCTTTACAATCTTCCAGTTCTCTTTTCCCAGTTCCTCGGCGCTTGTGCCTGCCAGGATAATGGAGCCATCCCTGTTGAGCTTAAGATCCGATAACCTTTCCTCTTTTTTAGATGACTGACCTTTCACGTGCTTTCTCCACTGCTCATTTCCGTTCTCATCCAGATAAAGCATCCAGAATTTTTCATCATCCGCTTCCATTCGTGATTCCGCCTGCGTGTAGCCCCCCAATAAAATCCCCGTCGTCAGGTCTTTATTCTGTTTTCCTTTCTCTTTTTTCTCAATAACACTCATTCCCATCAGCACATCCCTGTTTTTGAAATTGTAAGACTTCTGCCAGACTTCTTCTCCCCTGTCATCCAAGGAAATCAGCCACAAATCCGTTCCTTCAGTGATCCCAACGGATTTATTTCCCGATCTCTCCGATCTTGATTCACCTCCGATTAAATAGCCCGTTGAAGTCAAAGAAAGTGTTCGCAAATGATCATCTCCTTTTCCTCCGAAGTTCTTTTCCCATTCCACTTTTCCGTCTTTCGAAAGTTTTATGATCCAGTAATCGCCTTCCCCAAAGTTTTCGGTTTTCTTGGAGCCTCCAACGGTACTTCTGGAGTAAACGCCTAACAGAGCCCCGCCGTCTTTTGTCGGAATTATTTTCTCCACTTCATCCAGGCCTTTTCCGCCTAAAATGAGCTGGGAGAGTTCTTTGCCGTTTTTATCGAGTCTTACCACCAGAACGTCTTTCGATCCGTACCCTTTGGCTGAGTTCTGGGTGTTTCCGGCTACGAAGAATCCTAAATCAGTGGTTTGAATCACCGCTCTTGCCTCTTCATCGGAAGCGGTACCGATGGTTTTCTGCCAGATCTCATCTCCAAACTCATTTAGACGGATCAACCATAAATCTGATGCTCCTTTAGAATCCTCCTTCTTATCCAGCCCTTTATTGCTGTACGAGGTTCCTGCAACTAAAAATCCGCCTTCCTGCGTATTGACGGTAGCGGCCAGAAAATCATGGTTCTGGCCCGAGAAATATTTTTCCCAGACTTCTTCACCCTTTTCGTTTAGTTTAACCAAATGAAAGTCGTAGCCTTTGTTCTGCTTACCCGCCCCGGCCTGAAGTTTACTGCTCTGAATACTGCTTCCCGAAATTAAGTATTGTCCGTCAATGGTGGTGGTAACCTGGCTCAGGAAATCCTGGGTGTTGGACCTGATGTCTTTCTGCCAGATTACTTCCTGGGCAGAGAAATGTAGAATAGTGCATAAGAAAAATGCACCCGTATAGAATTTTATCATATTTAGAGCTTACCAGTTAATTAGTTAAAATTTTCCGCAAAAGTAATCTTTTTATATCATTGAATAATGATTTATTAAAAATTAATATATTATTAATACTATTTCATTGATCTGTACAAAGCTAATAACGGACTACGACAAAACTCGTCGTAATATAATAAGAGATAACAGTCATCAGACAATTTGAGTCAAAATATCTGATTGTTTCAGATTAAACCTATAGAGTTTAATTGATATAAACCTAAATCCTCATCATAAATTCCTCAAATAGGATCCCGCCCTTTCTGATCAAGTTCCTGTTTCCTTTTCTTGATAAAATCTGTCGGGCGGATGCCATTGATCTCGAAGAAGAGATCGGAGAAATTTTGTCGGGAGGCAATTCCGCATTCCTGGGCAAGACCTTCGATCCCGTATTTCAGATATTTGGGATCTTCAAAAAGTAAATTGGTGATATAACGTATTCTCATTTCACTCAGATATTTATTGAAATTAACGCCTTTATGCTCGTTGATCACCTGTGAGAGGTAGTTTGAATTGGTACCCAACTGTGTTGCCAGCTTACCCATGGTAAGACCTTTCTGAATAAATTCTCCTTTTTCTTCAAAAGTTTTCAGTTTTCCCAGCAGCTCTTCCACTTTACCTTCGTTCAGACTCACTTTCTTTTCTTGAGTAGGAAGGACTGCTTCCGCATCTGGATGTTGCTGTTCTGCAAACTTTTCTTCAATCAGAATATATTTCTGCTGAATGTCTTTAGCTTTTTTATGGCGTCTGGTCAGTAAAGTAACAAGTCCTATTGCCCAGATCAGCAAAACGGTAATCACGACGATACCCAGATAATTAATTTTCTGCAGCTCATTCTTTTCATCCAGTAAAGTCTGGGTATCATATTCTTTATGGATCTTAGAGGACAAATAGATAAAATCTTTAGAAATAATACTGTCCGCTTTCAGGAGCTGGCTTGTATAATGCAGCTGCTGCTCCTTATTACTTTCTTTTTTGCTGTGATTGATCAGAATTTCGTAATTCTCCCTTAATTCCGGTAAGATGAATTGATTCTTCTGAAAAATGGAATCTACTTTTTTGAAATAAATTATAGATTTTTCAGGGTTCTTCAAATCAAGATAGCTCTTGCCAATGTAAAAATAGTTAACGGAAAGTCTTGCAAAATCCCGGCTTTTTTTAATGGAAGGGAGCGATTGTTTCAGATCCGAAAGGGCCAGCTGATACTGAGTATCTTTATACTCAGAAATTCCCTTAGATAACAGAAAATAGGCTTTTTCCTGCGCATAATCAGGATTATTGCCTGCTTCGGCGAGTCCTCTGTTGATATTCTGACCGGCTTCTTTAAATTTCTCCAAATGCCTTTCACAGATGACCAGCTGGTGAAGACTGTTCAGGTATCCTTTTTTATTATTATAGATTAAATTGGGATGAATATCGGATTCCGATACTTTTTTGTAATAATCGATACACTGTCTGAAAATGACGGAAGCCTCTTCGTAATATCCCAAATAACTTTTTACGACCCCTATATGATAGAGATTCTGGAATTTCAGATAATTATTTTGGGTCTTTTTGGAATACTCGTAAGCTTTAAGATATTCATTAAGTGCGAGCTGGTACTTTTTGTAATGATAATAGTAGACAATTCCTTTTTCCAGGTAGGCCGTTATTTTAAGATCACCATCTTTAGACTGCCCTGCAGCCCAGACAATACTGTCTGCATATTTTAGCTTATCTTCATTCAGGTAAGAATAAAAAACACCATCCTTATAACCCTGAACCAGCTTTTCATAGTTCTTTTCTTTTTTTGCTTTATTAATATAGGCGTGTAAAGACGGAAAAGCCTGTGAATTATTTTCTTCAAGATTCTCATATTTTTTCCTGATCTGATAATAATCAAGAGAAGCTTCCTGTGAAAGAAGAAAATTAAAAAATCCGGAAAAAAGTAAAAAGAGGAGCTTTTTAATCACGTTATTAGTTATTCAAGGTCTGATCAGGAGTCAAAAATACACAAAATACCTTAGTTTTTTGCCATAGAATCGGGAATTAACATTTAGAGCTCCATGGGTATGGAATCACTATTCAATATATTATTAATCAACCAATTAAATTAATCCAATTCATCAATTAGGACGTCTTAATTCACGAATAGAGACCATAAGTACTTTTTTTTGTCAGATCAAGATGATAATTTCGGTTCAGAATTTAAAACAAAATTACCTGCATGGCGCTCATTAAGAAATGACATTAAAGTTAGTTGCATTATAAAACACTTTTTTTTGAAATAATTAAATCGATAAAACACAAATCTGACTAAAAAATTATTTCGAAACTAATGATGATCAATGCAGACCTTCTTTATGGTGATCCAATACTTACAGAAGTCTGGTTTTTGTCATTTTATTTTTTTTAAAAACTAATAACCATTTATCATATAACAAACTAATAACCTGAAAACATATTTTAGTTGGTTAATGTCCTGCAGGTAAATTTTGAAAGATTCCTTAACAGGAGCCTTAAAGACAAGTTCTATCCTTAAACCGAAAAGAGACTGCCCGTTTGGATAGCCTCTTTTCTTTTTAAAACATTAAGGATTTACAATCACTTCCAGCCTCCGCCTAAGCTCTTATAAATATCAACAACTGTACTCAGCTGTTTCTGTTTTGCTTCAACCAATTCCATTTTCGCATCAAGGGCATCCCTCTGGTTCAGAAGAACTTCCAGATAGTCTGCTCTTGAGTTCCGGAACAGCTGATTCGCAATATCGATAGATTGGTCCAAAGCCGTTGCCTGCTCGGACTTCAACTTGTAATACTGATCTATGTTTTTCACTTTAGACATTAAATTGGCAACATCTAAATACGCATTCAGAATCGTTTTGTCATATTCGTACAAGGACTGGATCTGTCTTGCATCCGCCGTCTGGAAATTCGCTTTTATCGCACTTTTATTAATAAGCGGACCGGCCAATTCTCCAGCCAGACTGGTTGCAATAGATTCCGGTAATTTTACCAGATAAGAAGGCTTGAATGCTTCTAATCCTAAAGTTGCAGAAATCTCCAGTGAAGGATAAAATTCTTTTCTTGCGGCTTCTACGTCTAATTTTGCTGATTTCAATTCCAGTTCTGCCTGTTTGATATCAGGACGGTTTGCCAATAACTGTGACGGAATTCCTGTATATACCGTTTGCGGAATAATGGTCATAAAATCTTCTTTCGTTCTTACAATGGTCTGCGGATAGCGACCGCAAAGCGCATTGATCTGATTTTCCTTTTCAGTAATTTCCTGACGGATAGTATAGGCTGATGCTTTTGATTTTGCCAGTTCTGCCTCGAACTTTTTCACTGCCAGTTCAGTTGCCGCCGCAGCTTCTTTCTGAATTTTTGATATTTCCAGAGCTCTCTGCTGAAGTTTGGTATACTGCTGAATGATATCCAGCTGATTATCCAGAGCCAATAGTTCATAGTAATTATCTGCAATCTCCTCAATCAAATTTGAAAGGACAAAATTCTTCCCTTCCACTGTTGAAAGATAATGGGCTACGGCAGATTCTTTTTCTGTTCTCAGTTTTTTCCAGATGTCGATCTCCCAGTTTGCCGTTAATCCACCTCCAAAATTTCCAAGCGGATCCGGTATTTCTTTCCCGGGCTCGATCTCTGTACTGGCGTCCCCTGCTCCTTCACTTGTGTAGCGTCCTACTTTTGAAACTCCGGCTCCCAATCCTGCAGAAACAGTGGGTGTCAACCTTCCTTTTTTAGCTAAAACCCCGCTTTTTGCAATTTCAATTTCCTGCAGGGTGATCATTAATTCCTGATTGTTTTTTAAAGCGGTCTCGATTAAAGCCACCAGATTCGGATCCGTGAAAAATTGTCTCCATGGAGTTGTTCCGCTGTTGTTATTGGCATCTGCCTGTTCTTCCTGATTAAAATTCTGAGGCACATTTTCTTTTACCTCATCTTTTATAACCGTTGCCATGGGTGCCTTACAGCTTGCTAAGACAAGCAATAAAGCAATGGCTGCTATATATTTATTATAAATCTTCATGTTTGTTGTCGTGTTGATAAGGTTCTGTTTGTTCTGTAAGAGGGTTTTCCTCTTCATATCGTGCCAGCTTGGATTTATCCGCAATCGTTCCGAAAATGTAATATAATCCCGGAATGATCATTAATCCGAATATGGTTCCGATCAACATTCCTCCTGCTGCCGCTGTACCGATGGTCCGGTTACCGACTGCTCCGGGTCCGGTTGCCATTACCAGAGGAATCAGTCCCGCAATGAAGGCAAATGAGGTCATTAAAATCGGACGGAAACGGATCGCAGCTCCTTCAATAGCTGCCTGTGCCACCGGAATGCCTTCTTCTGCCTTCTTCTGCACTGCAAACTCAACAATCAATACGGCATTTTTACCTAATAAACCAATCAGCATTACCATGGCCACCTGGGCATAAATGTTGTTTTCCAATCCCAGTAACTTCAGACATAAAAAGGCTCCGAAAATACCTGTGGGTAAAGATAAAATCACCGGTAACGGAAGAATAAAGCTCTCGTATTGTGCAGCAAGGATCAGATAAACGAATCCTAAACACACCAGGAAGATAAATATTGCTTCATTTCCACGACTCACTTCATCTTTTGAAATCCCCGCCCAGTCGATGCCGAAACCTCTCGGAAGCGTCTTGTCTGCTACTTCTTTTATCGCTGCGATCGCCTGTCCGGAACTGTAACCCGGAGCAGGGGTTCCGCTTACTTCAGCAGAATTATACATATTATGTCTTGTAATTTCTGATAAGCCGTACACTTTTTCCAGGTGCATGAAATCTGAGTACGGAACCATCTGGTCCTTATCATTTTTAACATATAATTTTAATAAATCCGTCGGTAATGCACGATATTGCGGTCCCGCCTGAACAATTACCTTATACGGCCTGTCGAAACGGATGAAACTCGTTTCATAATTCGAGCCGATCAGCGTCGATAAATTGTCCATGGCTTTTTCGATGGTCACTCCTTTCTGTTCAGCCAGGTCATTGTCAATTTTCAGCATATACTGCGGGAAACTTGCAGAATAGAAGGTAAATGCAGATCCCAGTTCAGGACGCTTTTTCAGTTCGGTCACGAAGTCGTTGCTCACCTTCTCCATTTTCTGATAATCACCGCTTCCGGCCTTATCAAGCAAACGGAGTTCGAAACCACCGGCTGCCCCATATCCCGGAATGGATGGCGGCTGGAAGAACTCTATATTGGCTCCCGGAATATTTTTAGCTTTTTCTTCAAGCTTTTCGATAATTTCTGCGGCAGATTCCGAGCGTTCCTCCCAACTTTTAAGGTTAATCAGGCAGGTCCCTGAGTTGGAACCTGTTCCTTCCGTTAGGATTTCGTAACCTGCCAATGACGAGACAGACTGTACGCCATCGATACCTTCAGACTCCCTAAGCAGCTCCTTTGCAATCTGATTGGTTCTTTCCAGGGTAGAACCCGGAGGCGTCTGAATAATGGCATAGATCATGCCCTGGTCTTCTGCCGGAATAAATCCTGAAGGCAGTGAGTTACTTAAGAAAAATGTACAGGCACAGAATGCCAATAATAGCGGCAGGGTAAATGTTTTCTTTTTAACCGTTTTATTTAACATTTTCTCATACTTTCCTGCTCCTTTCGTAAATAAATTATTAAACTTATCTAAGAAAATGGTAATTGGCGTTCTTTTCCTTGCTTTTCCATGATTATTTTTTAGGATCAGGGCACATAAAGCAGGCGTCAGGGTTAGGGCCACAACCCCCGAAAGGATAATCGCAGAAGCCATCGTAATGGAGAACTGACGGTAAAATACTCCCACCGGACCGGACATAAATGCAATAGGAATGAATACAGATGCCATTACCAAAGTAATCGCGATAATCGCTCCGCTGATTTCGTGCATCGCTTCTTCTGTCGCCTTCAGCGGAGACAGATGTTTCTCTTCCATCTTAGCGTGCACGGCTTCAATCACTACGATCGCATCATCGACGACAACCCCGATGGCCATTACCAAAGCAAAAAGTGAAATCATATTCAGCGTAATACCAAAAGCGGACATGATCGCAAAAGTACCGACCAGCGATACCGGAACTGCAATGGCAGGAATTAAGGTGGATCGCCAGTCTCCCAGGAAAAGAAATACAACAATGGCTACCAGTATAAAGGCTTCAAATAAGGTGTGTATTACTTTTTCAATCGAGGCATCCAGGAATCTTGATACATCATAACTGATGTCGTAATGCATTCCTTTCGGAAAGCTGGTTTTCTGCAGCTCGGCCATCAGGGTTTTTACATTTTTGATTACATCACTGGCATTGGAACCGTAAGATTGCTTTACCGTAATTGCTGCAGAAGGTTTTCCGTTCAATGTAGAGTAAATATCATACATTGAAGAACCGAATTCAATATCGGCAACATCTTTCAGTCTTACAAATTCCCCGTCTGTTTTTGCTTTAAGGATAATATTACCATAATCCTTTTCATTATTGAAACGGCCCGGATATTTTAAAATATATTCAAATGACTGTGATCTTTTTCCCGAACTTTCACCGGTTTTTCCAGGTGATGCTTCAAGACTCTGTGCATTTAATGATTCCATTACTTCATCTGCTGAGATGCTGTATGCCGTTAACCGGTCAGGTTTAAGCCAGATACGCATCGCATATTCCCTTGTTCCCAGGATGTCTGCAAAACCTACACCACCTACCCTTCTCAATTCAGACATAACATTGATGTCTGCATAGTTGAAAAGGAATTTCTGGTCAGCTTTCGGATCGTCGCTGTATAAATTAATATACATCAGCATATTGGGCTCTTCACGGGTAATCTTCACCCCTTCACGTACCACCAGCGGTGGAAGTTTATTGACAACCGAAGATACCCGGTTCTGAACATTGACGGCGGCTACGTTCGGGTCGGTTCCCAGATCAAAAACTACCTGAATTGAGGCTTCCCCGTCGTTTCCGGCGTCGGAAGTCATATATTTCATGCCCGGAACACCATTTAAACCTCTTTCCAGCGGAATAACCACGGATTTGACCAACAATTCGTTGTTAGCTCCCGGATATTCTGCGGTGATATTTACTTTTGGCGGTGAGATGGACGGAAATTGTGTTACGGGAAGTTTTACGAGTGATAAAACTCCCATAAATACGATAATCAATGAGATTACGATAGACAGAACGGGTCTGCGAATGAATTTCTTAAACATAATACTGCTTCATTTATAGAGTCCTACTCTGCTTTTAATTTCAATGACTGAAGAACTTTTTTGGGATCCTGAGCTTTAACTTTAACTTTCTGATCGTCCTTCACTTTCTGTACTCCTTCCAGCAGGATTCTGTCTCCTGTTGCCAGGCCTGAACCGACTACATAAACATCCGGAAGCTCATAAGCTACTTTGATATTTTTAGATCTTGCCACCCCGTCTTTTCCAACCACGAAAACATATTTCTGATCCTGAATTTCATAGGTGGCTTTCTGAGGAATGATCATCGCATTTTTTAAAGGTAAAGTCATTCTTACTTTTCCGGTTTCTCCGTTTCTTAATAATTTATCCGGATTCGGAAATTTTGCGCGGAAAGCGATATTTCCGGTTTCGTTGTCAAACTCTCCTTCGATCGTCTGAACTTCACCTTTCTGAGGGTAAATATCTCCGTTTGCCATGACTAAAGAAATCTGATTGCTACCTCTGTCGGCTGCATGCATCTGATAATTCAGATATTCCGGTTCTGAAACATTGAAATAGGTATAGACCTCATTGTTATCCGATAAGGAGGTCAACAAATCGCCTTCATCGACCAAACTTCCCAGTTTCAGGGGTAACCTGTTGATAATCCCTGAAAAGGGAGCCTTAATATTGGTAAATGACAAATGCGTCTGAGCCAGTCTGGCTTCTGCACTGGCTGCATCCAATTTAGCTTTGGCCATTAATCTCTCGTTTTTAGAAACAATGTTGCTGTTGGCTAACGTACTTGCATTTTTCAGTTCGATGGTAGCCTGGGCTACTTCTGCCTGGGCTTTCAGTAACTCTGCCTGATACAGCTTGGGCATAATCTGGAACAATACCTGTCCCTGATGAACGTACTGTCCTTCATCTACATAGATCTTCTCAAGAAAACCTTTTTCCTGTGCACGGACTTCAATGTTCTTGACGGATCTGATCTGAGCTACAAATTCTTTGTCAATCACGGTATCCATCATCACCGGAGTGGTTACAGGATAAACTGACACTTCTTCTTTTTCTTCTTTTTTCTTGTTACAGCTGAACAATAAAAGACTGCTTAGCGCAATACTTGCGACAACTCTCTTGATCATAATTCTGGAGTTTATATAAATCGTTAATGTTTTAAAATGAAAAGGGTAATGAGAAAACAGACGATGTGATGATTACCGGCAGACACAACGCACCTTCTTTCCTGCCGAACAGTCAGCAGAAAACAGATTGAAAAAATGGAATTTTTTAAATTCTGATCGAACGAATCAGGATAAATCTTTTTATGGAAGCAAAATGAGCTGGAAAACCATGAATGACAGGCTTAGCTCTCTTAAAACTTTCTAAACCGAAAATGTATACCAGGGTAAAAATACTGGTTAGAAGGACTGCGGTCTGAAAAGTAGTATCCGACCATTGAAAATCGTCTTCAGTGAGCTCTAAAGAATAGGAATTCCCTGCGTCATCAGACGCCTGCTGTACAGAAAGTTTTTCGTACGTCTGGTTTAAGCGGTTCGCTCTTTTAGGTAATTGATGAGAAGTATGACTGTTATAATCATTGCGTAACGTTTTGACGTTAATTTTGCTCTCCACTACGAATAGCAGGAAAAGGCTTGTCAAAAAGTATACGATATAGTTTCTCATAATGAAGCCACAAAGGTAAGCTTTAGATTAAATACGAAGATGAGTAATTTTATGATCAGGATATATATTAACATTATTTAACGCTCCTTTAAATTACCTGAATGTTATTTAAATGCATATTAGCAGCTTAAACCTTTAATTTTCAATTGTTATTGCATTATGATTGAACCGCTATCTTCTATTAGTTATTAATCAAATAATTAACACTCTACGAACAGGATCAAGTGTTAATATTTCCAATCGTATTTCAACCTTTCAATTTAAAATAATCTACAAATTATAATTTTAATGTTCTCAATTTTATCTTGTTCAAATGAGAAAAATGATATTAAAAATTAAATTATTGTAATATTAATAGAAATTATTATGAATTATTAACACCTATATGATAATATATCTTATCTTTACAATAAAATTAATCCCTCTGATGTGAAATGCCACACCAGAATTGAACTTAAAATGGCTGTAATATCAACTTAAATATAATGTATGAAAAAAATTAATTTATAAGAGGTTTTTCTCTGTAGCCGGATGTTCCCAAGCCGGTAGATAAACTACAATAAATTCTATCAGAGATTATTAAGCTTTCTTAAAACTGGTTTTTCAGAGAATAAAGATTCTAGAAACACAAACTTCAAAAGGAGCAGGTATACTTTGTTCCTTTTTTTGCTAAACCGCTCCGCAAAATAAGACTGTTCCGTAAAAATGAATTAATCATAAATACGAATGAATTATTATAATTAAATTATTAAAATTTAACATTTTTATATTATTTTTTGTATATTTAAAAAATATTATTATTAGTACACACCATCTTTAAAAATCACTTATCATATGAAAAAATTATTATTAATTTTTGCAACAGTATTTCTATTATTTTCTGTTATAGCATGCAAACATTCAGGCAAGGAAACGGAAACCATCTTAACAACACCCGTGAATACCGTACATACTGAGAATGAAACCTCAAAAGATGTTTTCAGCAATGATTTGGGAGAACAGATGGAGGTCATTATCAATCATACAAAAAATACCGCAACGATACGTCTGGACGGTAACACTTATGAGCTTAAAAAGAATGAAAGTCTTCCTGAGTACACTGCTCACAATTCAGAATATCAATACTCCAATATCAACGGAAATATTATTTTTTTGAAAAAGGATTATGACATGGTTTTGTTTCGTTCTAAAAAAAGCCGTTCGTCAGAATCTACCAAGATGGCATCTTATTAGCATATCAATTTTTTTTAACTAAATAATAAAAATTGAAGCTTATGAAAAATGTATTCAGCCATCTATCTGTCCTAATTTTAGGAGTTGTACTAACTTCTTGTATGAGCAAAACGGCATCTTCGGCCCAGCCTTCCAATGACATTACCGGAAAAACATGGAAGCTTACTGAAATTAACGGCAAACCCGTCGCTTTGGTCAACGCTGACAGTAACCCTTATTTTAAGCTGAACAAGTCTGATATGAGGTATGAAGGTAACGGAGGGTGTAACGGCGTAGGCGGGACTTTTGAACTGAAGCCCGATGTTATGCGGATAAAATTCAATCAGGGAATGTCTACGATGATCGCATGTGAGGATCTTGCTACAGAGCAATTATTTACCAAAGCCCTGCTGGCTGCTGACAATTATACTGTGAATGGTGACACACTGAGTCTTAACAAAGCAAAAATGGCTCCACTGGCAAAGTTTGTACGGCAATAATAATTCATTTTCATAAAACACATCAACATAATTAAGTCACTCTACATTCCGTAAAGTGACTTTGCTTTTAGGCGAAGTATTAAGAGATTAACCCATATTTTTAAATAATTGAGGCCTGTTATCTACAATATTGACATTAAGACTTTTTATACAGCATGTAGCAGATAAGCAGACTTATATTAACCATTACTGAAAATGCATTGGACAGAATGATCGGCCATTCATCTTTAACAATGCCATACCAAACCCATAACGAAACTCCGGTGATGAGAACAAGAAGCATCACCCAAGACAAATCATTAACATTTTTATCCTTAAGAACTTTTATGAGCTGTGGAATCATGGATACTGAAGTAAGGATTCCTGCAACAATACCTAATACATTTTCATTCATAGTATACTTTTATGTTTACTACATGGATTTTCGTGCCATTTGGAGATGATGTGGTACTTTTATTCAGCTTTCAGATGATTTGTCATTCACCGGACTATTTAGATATATTGATTTCGGCATTGGATAACAGGAACTTTAATATGCCCAGACTGAAAATCAATTATTCAAAACGGTCTGCCAAAATTTCTTCGGGCAAAGGCACCATAAATTCAATATAATCAAACAGGCTTTTTGAAAAGTAGCATCCATTTAGAATTCCTCTTGCTCCCAGACCGTTAAAAACGTGCAGATTTGTATATTGGGAATGGCTTCCTATTATCGGCCTCCGGTCTTTTACTGTAGGCCTGAAACCGAAATTAACCTCTTTAACCTCGAAATCGTAAGGGTAAAATTCAGACAGGCCCCTGATCAGCTGTTCAACGGCAGAATCATCTACATGGTGATGAAGCTGCTCCCTGTCATAGGTTCCGCCATAGAAATAAATCCCGTTATGGGTAGGAAATAAAAAATGCTTCTTTTTAATCGTGATATTTTCATGAATGCTTTCAGATAATTCTACTTTAATATGATGGCCTTTATTAGCGTCCACTTTAATCTCCGAAAAAAAAGGGTTTGCCTTTACTCCCATTCCTTCACAGAAGATTATATTTCTGTATTTAAAATCTTTATACACCGAATTATCAGGATCAATCTTGGTATAATCGAATTTTTCGCTTACAAAGTGAGAATTTCTTTTTAAAAAATCAAAAAGACCCATGAAAAATCCGTTTACATTAAGTCTGGCAGACTGGTTAACCTTTCCTGAATGATATTCGTTTTTTATATCCTCTATGTGATCAAATTTTTTATCAAGAAACTGGGCAAGCTCATCATGATCTGATTTTTTAAGCCACAGTTTCTGTTCATTCTCATCATGAAAGATTCTGTGAATAGGTGCTTCGATCAGATAATTTTCTCCGGTGTACGACTCAATTTCTTTTAAAACATTTTTAAGGAAATCGATCTGCTCCTGAGCTTTCCAGAATGTAGTGAATTTTTTAAGAACAACAGGGTTGATGATCCCTGCAGAAACCTGCGAAGCACTTTTTCTCTCTTCCGAAAAGAGAACAAAAGTCCTGTTGTTTTTAATCAGCTGATGGGCAAAGAACAGGGCTGCATAGCCGTCTCCTACGATAATATATTCTACATTCTTCATAATAAAAAAACCTGAGTAAATGTACTCAGGTTTTCTATAATTATCAAGTGAAATTTAGTAATTCCACATATCATTTTCCATCTGAAGAATCTGAGCTTTAATTCTGTCACTCTCTTCGATCTGGTCATCGGCATCTCTAGGAATATAATCCTTGATAACGCCATCTCCCAAACCTGTTGAAGATTTGAAGATTACAGAAGAAAATCTTCTCGCATTGATTAAGTCATCGAATGATAAATCAGCAGAGGTATTTTTTCTGTTATAAACATAATTATTTGCTAAGATCTCTCTGGCATTTGGATAATATACCCAGAAAAGGTCAATCAAGTCATTAGCACCTTCAAGTGGCTGTCCATCAGGACCTAATCTACCAATCATCTGTGGATCAGGACCCATTGCAGCAATACCTAGAGGTCTGTACTTCATCTGCCCGTCTCTCTTATCAATAAACCACATACCGAATACCTTTAAAACTCTAACTTTATCAGTTGTTGTCTCATAAACATCGGTAAGTTCTTTTTTCTCCTGTTCTGTCAGCTGACGTCCGCTGTTCAGAATATTTACAGCTTCATCATCAACACGCACACTCACCAATCGGTCTTTGATTTGCTGAGGAGTCAGTCTCTGAACGAAGTTCTCATCATCATACACTTCAGCGATCTGACCGCTTAAAGCTCCGTCTAATAAGAGTTTGTATAGGGATACGGTCTGTGTTGCCAGTAATCCGTCCGGATTGTTATAATAGAATGGCTGATTGATCTTATCATTCATATCAATAACTTCCCAGACAAACATACTTTTCATGATGTCTTTATCATCAACAAATCCATATTCTAATGGCTTTACTTTCTTGTCGATGACAGTATCTCCCACTTTCATTTTGTTTTCAGCTCTCATTTTTCTAAATTCCTCCGGAGAAGAAGCATTTAGAATCGTCTGGGAAAACATAAAACCAGAAACTAAAACTAAAAAACTGCTAATATATTTTTTCATAATACTTTTTATTGGATATTAATTAAAACAGGTGAGATATTTCCAATCTTCTGATCTCCTAAACCAGTAGCCGAAGCTTTAATTTCAAATATATACACACCGTCTCCAGGTCTTAAATTTTTAAACATTCCAGCAGCACCTTGCAATGAATTACCCTGAACCTGCATCGCTGCTCTACCTGGCACTCTTACCATAAACGATGTTACGTTAAAAGATACAGGGAAATCAAAGTCCGGAATCGTAGCCGATAATGACTGGTTCTCAACCGAAGTTGCAGGCATTGTCAACATATTTTTCCCTCTGATCTGACCTTGCGGTGGCGGCACATTTTTAATTCTGTATTCGAATACCTGAGTAAGAGACTTACCATAAGGGTCTGTTCCTGATAAAGTGATCTTCAGTACATTTCCAGCACCTGGTCTTACATCCCATTTACCCGGACCTGTACTTTTTACAGCAGCTCCCGGAGCAGATAATGAAAGTTTAGCATTATCAGCACCCAAAATAGATCCTGTAACAGGGTTATCAAGATTTCTGTACATTACATTCATCTTATCAGCAGAAAGTAATAAACCTTTTTGAAGTTTTACTTCTTGCGGACCGGCAATAACATTATAAGTATGTGTAAACGGATAGTTTGTCACTTTTCCAGTTGCATCAGCCAAAGAAATGTTACCACTTAAAGTATGAGGACCGATTCCACCTGTACTTAAAGAAGCATATCCTTTTCCGTTTTCCTGTCTGCTTACTCCTGACATTACAATTTTATTACTGTTAGAATAGTTTCCTAACATAATAACTGCTTCAGCCGGTTTACCCGCTACTACATCTACCGGAGCAGATACAATCGCTTCATAGCTCGAGAACTTGATGCTGGCATCCACTTTTTCCTGAAGCATTAAAGCCAGTGCATCAGACTGTACGTTTCTTGCATCATTCTGAATGATTTCCAAATTAGAGATCGCTGCGATCAACGGCTGGTGATAGAATTTATTCTGAAACCATGTTTTCTCATTCGGAGATTGTCCTTTAGCATATTCGGCAATCAAAGATTTGTTTGCTCTCTCTATTAAAGATTTCAATTGAGGATTATTACCAAAAGTACTGTTGATATAATTTCTTACATCATCCATTTTAGCTTTAAGCTCCAACGCTCCTTTTGAAGGGGTATTTTCATCTCCTTCCGTAAAGAAATACTTTGTCGTCGCCTCATTGTTGTTTAATGCGGAGAAGTTCTCACTAACATCAACAAGTTTTTTAGTTACCGGATCGATCTCAACAAATTCGGATTCTTTCTTCAATCCGTCTTTAATCTTTTGAGCGTGAGCAACCAAAATATTAATTTTCTCTTTTAATACCTGATATTGCGCCCAAGGCTGAGCATAAGTATCCGGTACTTGTTGTGCTTTTGCCTGTAAAGTTTTCTCAAAAATATCCTCGTTTCTTCTTTCTGTTAAAAATCTAGTATCTTTTAGTGAAACTGTAGAGTCATAATATGATCTGATGATTTCTGCATCAATGTTTAGGGCCATCATAGCGATGAACACCAGATACATTAGGTTGATCATCTTCTGACGAGGGGTCTGTTTTCCTGCTGCCATTCTTTTTTCTTTGTTTTTTGATTAAGTAGTTAAATTTAGAAAATAGGTCAGGAAATTAAGATTTCATTGCTGTTAACATACCACCGTACACTCTGTTTAAGTTGTTTAAGTTAGATGTTAAGCCCTGTAACTCTTGATTGAATTTTTCTGATTGTTCAGCAGATTTTTGCATGTCTGCTACATATTTGTTAGCAAATTCCGATTGTCTTTTACCGCTTTCCAACTGCATGGCATATAAAGCATTCATGCTTTCCATGTGAGTTGCCGCTTTATTAAGCTGATCATTATATTTATGAGTGGAAGCAGAAACATCTACGGTCTGATTGATCTGATCAACGGACTTGGAGAATTTATCGATCCCCGTTCTTAGTCTTTCAAATAATTGAACGTCTAGTTTAGCGTCTTCCAGCATTTTGTCCAATTTTGTTGAAAGCGAATTTTCCAATTCAGCAAATTGAGCAGCAGCGTTGTTATTTCTTGAAGATACATTAGAATGCAAAGGATTTGGGTTAGCATGTTTATCTAATAATTCAGGATAAACATTTTCCCAGGCGTAAGACTCTTCAGATTTTGGAGGGTCAAATGCGAAGATGATGAAGATAATTGCTTCAGTAATAAGTCCCACCGTAAGAGCAATGTTACCATTAATAGGCCCCAAAGTAATGTGGGTAATTTTAAGCCAAGCTCCGAGAATTACAATTGCAGCACCGAATGAATAGAAGAAATTCATCCAAGCATCTTTAGTCTTAAACATATACGTTAGTTTTTTTAATGTTAAATAAAATTGTTATTGAAAAATAGTTATTCAAAGATTATCTGTTAACTCTCCTTGGTTTAACAGCTGCTTCAGGAATATCCTGTACAGTTCTGAATCCGATATAACTTCTGGCAGAATCTTTTCTTTCCCAATCTCTGGCACCCGTCATCAACATATATCCCACATCTTTCCAAGAGCCACCTCTCACCGATTTTTTCGTATCAGTCTGACCTTTGGTTGTAGGGTTCAGTGTAGATGAGAATCCGTATGATGAGTTGTTATAGTCAGATACAGTCCATTCAGAAACGTTACCGGCCATATCATATAACCCAAATCCATTTTTCTTAAATTTCTTTACAGGAGCTGTATATGTATAAGTGCCTTTTTTATCATCTTCCATATAATTACCTCTTTTTGGCTTAAAGTTTGCAAGATAACAACCTCTGTCATCCATCAGGTAAGGACCTCCCCAAGGGTAAGTAGCATTCTGCATTCCCCCTCTTGCGGCGTATTCCCACTCTAATTCTGTAGGTAAACGGAATATTAACGGTCTTTGTTTTTTTCTCTTTAAACTTTCGTTGTAGTCAGATTTCAATTTTGATCTGAAGTTACAGTAAGCTCTTGCCTGATCCCAGGTAACTCCTACAACCGGATAATCCTTATATGCTTTGTGCCAGAAATACTGTTCAAATAATGGCTCATTATAAGCGAAGTGGAAATCTTTAACCCATACAGTGGTATCAGGATAGATGGCAATACTAGAGCTTCTAAGGTAGTTTACTCCTCTTTCCTTGTCAGCGAGTGCAGCATCCATATCTCCCCATTTGTAATTATATTTCAGTTTACTAACATCAAGAATTCTTTCATTGGATATTCTTGAAGAAGCCGGCAGATACATAGATTCTAACACTTCTGCGTATTCTACATCAGGATATTTGGATGTAGACCAGTGCAAAGGAACTTTCCAATCCAGTTTTTTGGTTGCATCGTATCCTTCATCTTCTCTACCTCCCTGTCCTTCTAAATATTCCTGATATGGTGTTAAATTTTCTTCTTTTTGAGCCAGATAAGCATAATCTCCTATGTTGGTCCCTCTTCCTTTACCTTCACCACCTTCACCGGCAGCTTCAGCAAGTAAAGTTCTAGCGATAGAATCTCTTACATAATTAATGAATACTCTGTACTCTGCATTAGTAGTCTCTGCTTCATCCATGAAGAATGCGGAAACAGTAACTGTTTTCAAAGCTGCTTTCTCAGGAGTATTGGTAGGGTCCTGATCTGCCAAACCTGCAACGAAAGATCCTGCAGGTATTGCAACCATTCCGTATGGTCTTTCTGCAACAAATGATTTAGTTTTTTCTCTTGGTATCAACTCTCCTTTTGTTCCCGGTTTACCTACTGAAGAGGCTCCCCCACCTGAACAAGATACCGATGCTACTGACGCAGACAATAATAAAAGAAATATCCTTTTCATGTTAATTTTTATAATTAAGCCGTAAATATATAATTTTTTTAAGAAACTTTTAAGATTTTTTTTGAAATAACGGAAGAAATCTAAATTTATTTTATTTCCGACAAATAATTATTCTACCGTTACCGATTTGGCAAGGTTTCTCGGCTGATCAACATTGGCCCCTCTATACACTGCAATATAGTATGCCAGCAGCTGTAAAGGCACTGATGCAACGATAGGCGAGAAACATTCCGAAGTTTCAGGGATCTCAATAACATAATCTGCCATTGCACTTACCTGCTTGTCTCCTTTATTGACAACAGCAATAATTTTCCCTTTTCTGGCTTTAATTTCCTGAACATTACTTACAATCTTATCATAATGTCCTTTTTTAGGAGCAATAATTACGATAGGCATATTTTCATCAATTAAAGCAATAGGTCCGTGCTTCATTTCTGCCGCCGGATATCCTTCAGCATGAATATAAGAGATTTCTTTTAATTTTAAAGCACCTTCCAATGCAGCAGGATAATTATATCCTCTTCCCAGGTAAAGGAAGTTGGTAGCACCAATAAAGTCTTTGGCTATGCTTTGTGTCAACTCATGGGTAGTACTAAGCACATCTTCAATTTTTTTAGGAATTGCATCCAGTTCGGCAATTAAGCTCATAAATTCGGCATTTCCTAAATTACCGTTATGTTTACCTAATTTGAGAGCAATTAAAGAGAGAATAGTAAGCTGCGCCGTAAAGGCTTTTGTAGACGCTACTCCGATCTCCGGACCGGCGTGTGTATAAGAACCTGCATCAGTAATTCTTGCAATAGAAGAATCTACCACATTACAGATCCCGTAGATAAATGCCCCTTTTTCTTTAGCGAGTTTTAACGCAGCCATTGTATCTGCAGTTTCTCCGGACTGAGAAATGGCAATAACCACGTCTTTATCTGTAATAATCGGGTTTCTGTATCTGAATTCCGAGGCATATTCTACTTCTACAGGAATTCTTGCATACTCCTCAATAAGGTATTCACCGATAAGACCTGCATGCCACGAAGTTCCACAGGCAATAATGATGATTCTGTTGGCGTTTTTGAATTTTTCGATATGATCCCAGATTCCGGCCATTTTAATAACTCCTTCATCTACAATCAGCCGTCCTCTCATGGTATCGTGCACAGATTTTGGCTGTTCAAAAATTTCTTTAAGCATAAAATGCTCAAATCCACCTTTTTCAATCTGCTCTAAACTCAGTTTAAGCTCCTGGATTTCAGGTTCTATCTTGGAATTATCATTAATTGTTCTGATATCAACTCCACTTTCCAATGAAATGGTAGCCATATGACCTTCTTCAAGATAGATAGCTTCTTTTGTAAACTCTACGAAAGGAGAAGCATCTGAAGCAATAAAATATTCTTTTTCTCCGATACCGATGGCTAACGGAGAGCCTAATCTCCCTACCACCAATACTCCCGGATAATCTTCATGCATTACGGTAATGGCATAAGCACCATACACCTCGTTAAGGGCATATCTTACTGCCGTAGGGAAATCCATTTCCGTATTTAAATCCATAAAATACTGAACCAGGTTTACCAGTACTTCCGTATCGGTTTCAGATTTAAAGCTGAACCCTTTTTCGATAAGCATTGTTTTTATGGTATCATAATTTTCGATGATCCCGTTATGAACAAGTGCTATTTTTCCGTTATTGGATAAATGCGGGTGAGAATTTCTGTCGCTCGGTACTCCATGAGTTGCCCAACGCGTGTGTCCCATCCCTATTTTTGCGATCCCTTTCAGTTGTTTAGAAATATTAACAAGATCTTCAACTTTTCCTTTTGTTTTTTCAACTTCCAGTTTATTATTTTCCGTTTCCAAAACAATACCGGCACTGTCATAGCCTCTGTATTCCAATCTTCTAAGACCGTTAATTACTATATCATAAGCATCCTGAAACCCTGTATATCCTACAATTCCGCACATAATTTATCAAGTGTTTTTATTTTTATTTTGTCCCGTAGATCACTCTAAGGCTGATTCTGTTTTCATTTGCTGTATCGTTTCCGATAAACACAGCTCTTTCTCTGGCATACGCCCTGGATGTATATTGGAATCCTGCCAGAGCACCTGTAGAGGTGGTCAGGAAGCTTCCCATATCTATTTTAAAATATTGCAGAGCTTTTTCAATTTCTGAATCTGATTTTTCCACAAGATCTTTTACAGATTTTGTAACCGTAAACTCGTAGTATGCCTGGCTTTTGTCCAGATCAAATGCTTTATAAATAGCAAAATTATTTGATCCGGCAATATCTGTCAGATCAGATGTAAAACCGAATTTTAACTTATTATTATCCTTCCTGTCAATATATCTTTGAATAATCGTAAATGATGTTGGTTTTGCATAAGAATTTTTATTCCAGTCATTGATGTCGGTATAAATTCTCACTTTTGCACTGATGATCGCAGCTTTATTATTTTGATATAATTGCTTAAGCTCATTAATTGTAGCATCAGGAATTTTAATTCCAATTGAAGACCCTCCCATTCCCTGTGCAAAAAGTCTTTCCGCACCATTCTGACCATTAATCTGTGACATTGCGGTAGCATAAGGAGTATTCGTTCTGTCGTATTCATACTGACCGATATGCGCATTCGCAGAACCTAATGCAAATGCATAAGTGGTCTGAGGTCTTGTGGTAGTTCCGTTCTCCGTTTTATCAGATTTGTAATACATGATCAGCTCCATGTCATTCGGGCTGATCTGCATCAGATATCCATCATCTTCCAAAACAGAAATTCTTAGCCCTCTGAAATATCTGATGAAGTTCGAAGCATCCTGCAATTCAGGCTTTCCTTTCATCGCGATGATCTTCGACTGGAAAAATGAAGGTGATAACTGCAGTCTGATGGCAGGAGTAGTTGTTGCAAATAGCGAAGAAGCATCAGAATCTTTCGTAATGGTCACTGTACTTACTTTTCCGTTGAACACTTTTGTAGCGAGAGGTGTCGGGTTGATGGCGTATGTTTTGTTAGACTTTACACTATCAGTAGGGCTGTTTAAGAAGTCCAGCACCTCATTTACCTGCAGGGTCATCTGCTTTTTGGCTCTGCCGTATTTATTAACCGGATAGGTATTAACGACTTTTTTAGCATCTACATTTCCATCCGGATATACATAATTTTCGTCCGTCGTGGTGGTCAGGGAGTCAGAAGAGTAAGTTGGTTTTATAACCAAAACTACGGAGTCTACCTGGGCATTGGTCCCAAAATCGGGATTGTATGACGATAATCTTAATTGAGTAATATAAGAAGCTCTCTGCATACCAAACTGTCCTTCTTTAAAAGCCCCCAATGTAGCGCTAGTTAATTTGGAAGCATCACTTCGGATGCTGTCATGATTGTCAATATTAAAACCAATCACCTCAAAGGATTTTTCATTACCCTGCGCAGCGCCATCCGAAAAAAGCTGTTCTCCTAAAGTATCCGGATCCGGCTCACAATTATACAGTAATGCACTTCCGAAAATCGCTAAAAAAAATATAGCGAACGTCCTTTTAATTGTATAAGTCATTAAAAATGTGTTTTTTTTAATAAATTTGATTTATAGAATCCACATCAAGATATTCCGATTTAGAAGTGGCTGTCTCATTGAAGGCATGATCCAGATCCCCATCCAAAAACTCATCTCCTTTTATCACGGCGTCAACATACTTCATACTTTCGATAACGAAACTCTGCGTTGTCGGATTTTCTAACGCTTTTAATCCTGAAATATTATCGAATGCTAATTTTGCAGCGATATTCTTATCTAAAGACGCCTCTTTTTCATTGTATAATGAAAGCACGATTTTTGCATCTTTGAAATAAGTATCCGATTCGTAATACGTTTTAAGATAAACGGGAACAAACGAAGCCATCCATCCGTTCAGATGAATAACGTCCGGAACCCAGTTCAGTTTTTTAATGGTTTCAATAACTCCTCTCGCAAAGAAAATCGCTCTCTCGTCGTTATCATCAAAAGGGTTCCCTTCATCATCAACATAGTATTGTTTTCTTTTGAAATATTCTTCATTGTCTATAAAGTAAACCTGCAGTCTTTCCCCCGGAAGAGACGCTACTTTGATAATCAGAGGCTGATCAAGATCATTAATAATAATATTCATCCCTGAAAGACGGATCACCTCATGAAGCTGGAATTTCCGCTCACTTATTTGTCCAAATCTTGGCATAAAAACTCTAACATCATTACCCTCATTGTGCATCTTAAGTGCCATTTTGTTTACTACGGTAGCCATATTGGTATCTTCTTGATATGGGAACATCTCTGTAGTAATGTACAGTATCTTTTGATTCGGCATAAACTTCTATCTAATTTTTGTAAAATTGCTTTAATGTGCAAAATTACAAAAAAACATCCAACATTATTTTAATTAACATTTTTTTACGATAATTCCCTTTTCCCAATTATTAAAACCACACTTTATTATGTGATATTTTTAGTATTTTTGAATTAGTATTAATATAAACTATGGAAGTTCTAAAAAACAAAAAAACGCTGCAGGATTTCGTTGAAAGACAGAAAGAAATGGGTAAAAAGATAGGCTTTGCCCCTACTATGGGAGCTTTGCATAACGGCCATCTTTCGTTGTATGAAGAAGCAAGAAAAGAAAATGATCTGGTCGTTTCATCAATTTTTGTTAATCCTACTCAGTTTAACAACCCCGAGGATCTTGAGAAATATCCCAGAGATATCAACAGAGACCTGCTAATCCTTAAAAATTCAGGATTGGTAGATGCTGTCTACATCCCAGAAGTAGCCGATATTTATCCTGAAAAAGCCGAAAGCCAGCCTTACGATTTCGACGGCCTGGAGAATGAAATGGAAGGAAAGTCGAGACCGGGACATTTTGACGGCGTAGGAACTGTAGTAGAAGAACTGTTCCGACAGGTACAGCCGGACCATGCTTATTTTGGAGAGAAGGATTTCCAGCAACTTGCCATTATCAGAAAAATGGTCGAAAAAAAAGGACTTCCGGTAAAAATCAAAGGCGTTCCTATTTACAGAGCCGAAAACGGACTGGCACTGAGCTCAAGAAACCAAAGACTTCATGAAGACAGAAAGCAAGCGTCAAAAGTTATTTATGAAACATTAAAACAAGTGACCGGATGGTTCGGGCAAATAAGCGTTTCTGAAATTAAAGATAAAGTGAAAGACATCTTTGATGACCAGAAGGGCATGCAGCTGGAGTACTTTATGATCGCCAATGAAGAGTCATTAAAAGAGACCGATTTTTTCTACAAAGATAAAAAATACAGAGCTTTTATTGTAGTGGTGGTAGATGGTGTACGATTGATTGACAATATGCATCTTGCATAGTTTGAATTTAACTTTAACCATTCCCTGACTGCTTAAAGTTAAATCCATATAAAAAAAATCAAAGGCTTCTTGCGGAAGCCTTTGAAACACCAAATCACAAAATATTAATATGAAAAAAATTTACTTTTCAGTAAACTTGTGACCCGGCTGGGATTCGAACCCAGGACCCATACATTAAAAGTGTATTGCTCTACCAGCTG